>OASZ01000311.1_pt1 | contig 54538 bp, 66 predicted proteins | sample 1501241 | NCBI WGS metagenome assembly OASZ01 (sample SAMEA2579926, study PRJEB22360) | human gut metagenome | biome: human gut; feature: human-associated habitat; material: faeces | place: Denmark | collected 2008/2010 | reverse complement strand
GTTACAGGCGTATCCGCCGATATTCAGTCTGACGCCTAAAGCGTCTGGAAGCACGTGACTTTAGTCATGTGAGGTTTACTTTACAGGAATCAGTTGTAGGCGAACAGATTTTTGTGTATAATCATAAAGATATATGCCTGTTCAGGCACAAAAAATATTTCGAGAGATGTAAACGGTAACCGGTACATATTTTGAATCTGAAAGATTGTTGCAGAAATCAACTTGTTGATCAGCATGGTTGTTTGTAAAATAATGTACCGTACAGGAAGAAGACAGGAGAAAATATGAGCGATATTTATAGTACATTAAATCCTCAGCAGCAGGAAGCGGTTTACCATACAGAAGGTCCACTGCTGATCCTTGCGGGAGCGGGTTCGGGAAAGACAAGAGTACTTACCCACCGCATTGCTTACCTGATAGATAAAAAGGGAATCAATCCCTGGAACATTCTGGCTATCACATTTACAAATAAAGCAGCCAGTGAGATGAGAGAACGTGTAGATAAAATAGTGGGATTTGGTTCCGAGAGCGTATGGGTTTCCACATTCCATTCTACCTGTGTGCGTATTCTGCGTCGTTATATTGATCGTCTTGGATATGATACCAGATTTGCTATTTATGACACAGAAGATCAGAAAACTCTGATGAAAGAAGTATGCAGAAAACTGAATATTGACACCAAGAAAACAAAGGAACGTTCTCTTCTGGCACAGATTTCCCATGCAAAAGATGAACTGATCACACCGGATGAGATGGAACTGAATGCAGGTGGGGACTTTGTTAAAAAGAAGGTTGCTGAGGTATATCGGGAATATCAGGCTGCTTTGCGCAGAAATAATGCGCTGGATTTTGATGATCTGATCGTAAAGACCGTAGAGCTTTTTCAGAACTGCGGAGATGTTCTGGAAAATTATCAGGAACGTTTCAGATATATCATGGTGGATGAGTATCAGGATACCAATACTGCACAGTTTAAATTTATAAGCCTGTTGGCCTCTAAATATGAAAACCTCTGTGTAGTCGGTGATGATGACCAGTCTATCTATAAATTCCGCGGTGCAAATATTGGAAATATTCTTGGGTTTGAGCATGTTTTTCCAGATGCAAAAGTTATCCGTCTGGAACAGAATTACCGTTCCACAAAGAATATTCTGAATGCAGCCAATGCGGTGATCGCAAACAATACCTCACGTAAATCAAAAACACTCTGGACTGAGAATTCGGAGGGGGAACGAATCCATTTCCGCCAGTTCATGAACGGATATGAGGAAGCAGAGTATGTGGTAGGTGAGATTTCCAGAGTTCACAGAGAGAATGGTGCGAAGTATAAAGACTGTGCAGTTCTGTACAGGACCAATGCACAGTCACGACTCTTTGAAGAGAAGTGTCTTCTTGCGAATATCCCTTACAAGATTGTAGGCGGTGTGAATTTCTATGCGCGTAAAGAAATCAAAGACCTGTTATGTTATCTGAAGACAATTGACAATTCCAGAGATGATCTGGCAGTCCGCCGTATCATCAATGTACCGAAGCGTGGAATCGGAGCCACAACTCTTGGCAGAATACAGGATTATGCGGATAAAATGAGTGTGAGTTTCTATGATGCCTTGCGTGTGGCAGAGGAAGTTCCGTCTATCGGAAGAAGTCTTTCAAAGATTGATGGGTTTGTAACCTTTATCCAGAGTTTAAAGAGCAAGGCAGAGTCCTATACAGTACGTGAACTTCTGGAAGAAGTGATTGAACTTACCGGATATGTGGCAGAGCTGCAGGCTGAAGATACAGATGAATCGAAGGCAAGAATCGAGAATATTGATGAACTTATTTCCAAGACAGAATCCTATCAGGAAGCAATGGAAGAACAGGGACAGACTGCCACACTTTCAGGTTTTCTCGAGGAGATTGCACTGATCGCAGACATTGACAGCGTGGATCCGGATCAGGATTATGTGCTTCTTATGACACTACATAGTGCCAAAGGTCTGGAGTTTCCGAGAGTATTTCTCGCAGGAATGGAAGATGGGATGTTTCCGTCTTATATGTCCATTATATCAGATGACAGATCTGATCTGGAAGAAGAGAGAAGGCTCTGTTATGTGGGTATCACAAGAGCTATGGAGAATCTGACGCTGACAAGTGCCAGACAGCGGATGCTCCGGGGAGAAGTACAGTATAATAAAGTATCCAGATTTGTACGTGAAATTCCGCGGGAGCTTGTGGATCTGGGACAGGAAGCTCAGGAAAAGAAGAAAAAGATTGAAGAGATGATTCAGGCAGACAGAAACCTTGCAAAAATGAAAATGGCTTTTGAGACGAAAACATTCAAGCCCAGAGAATTTAAAGTGACGAAGGCTGCTACACTGGATTACGAAGTGGGAGACACTGTCCGACACATTAAATTTGGTGTAGGAATTGTCAAAGATATTGTAGACGGCGGAAGAGATTATGAAGTCACTGTTGATTTTGACAAAGTGGGAATAAAGAAAATGTTCGCAGGATTTGCAAAGCTGAAAAAAATATAGTAATGGGGCAGGTGACTTAAGTCACCTGCGGAGGCTGCGAAAAGCAATAAGCAGTAAGGCGAACGATTTTATCCGCTTTATATATGAGACAGGAGTTCAGGAAGTTTCATAAGACTGTCAAATTCATGATCAGGGATGATTTCTGAAGTCTTCTCATGGCTGGGATTAAACCAGATCGTGCGGATTCCGGCATTGATGCCGCCCTGGATATCAGAGGTCAGGCTGTCCCCGATGATTACTGCTGTTTCCTTATGGAAATCAGGGATTCTGGAGAAGCAGCAGTTAAAGTATTCCCTGCCCGGTTTATTGTATCCCAGTTCTTCGGAGATAAAAATATCCTCAAAGTAACGGGAAATTCCGGAACTTTTAAGCCGTCCCTTCTGGACACTTAAGGTACCGTTTGTAACCAGATACATCCGGTATTGACCGTAAAGAGTTTCGAGCAATTCTTCTGCACCATCTATGAAATAGTGTCCCTGGGCCAGAAGAGTTTCATAGGTATGTGCAGCTTCTTTTGCAGGTATATCCACATTCAGCTCTGCAAAAAGAAGCCGGAATCTCCGAAGCTTTACCTGGTCTCTGGTGATCTTGCCCTGTTCAAGAAGCTTCCACTGGGCGAGGTTGAGCTCACTGTAACGCTTCAGAACTGAAGGCTCGGGAGCAATGTGAAAACTTTTCAGAGTTTTTGCGATAGCTGCTCTTTCTGCCCGGTTAAAATCAAGTAATGTATTATCAAGATCAAAAAAAAGTGTTTCTACCATAAGTATTTATCCTCTCTTATCAGATCGTTGCTGTCGGCATATTTTTAAGTCAGGGGCAAAATTCATTCCAGATTGCCTGCGGCAATGGAATTTTGGTTTGTATGTCTCGGGATTTTGGCATATTCATGCCAAAACACATCGCGGGATAGTGGTGTGTAAACAGTAACCCCCTGATATCATTATAATAAAGAAATTAACAAAAGTATAGAATAAATGCAGATATCTTATGGTAAAATTACAGAAAAAGTGTTATAATAATTTCATTAAACAGCAGACGGCAGAAGTGTTAAGTGTCAGCTGATGAATTATTGAGAGGATGGTGCGATTATGAATATCAAAATTGAAGAATTATTATCAGCATTAAACAGAAAAGAAGAAGAGAAAGAAAAAAATACAGTCCTCTGGGTACTGGCAATCATTGGCGCAGTTGCAGCAGTAGCAGGTATCGCATTTGCTGTATATCATTTCTTTGCTCCGGATTATCTGGAAGATTTTGAAGAGGATTTTGACGATGACTTCGACGATTATTTCGAAGATGAAGAAGAATAATTACCTGTAATATGAAAATGAAAGAATAGCTCCGGCTTATACCGGGGCTATTTTTATGGAGGTTATATGAAAAAAGGCGAAATTTATGAAGGCGTGATTGAGAAAGTAGATTTTCCCAATAAGGGAATTGTGATAACAGACGGACAAAAAGTTACCGTAAAGAACGGAATGCCCGGACAGAAAGTCCGTTTTATGATCAATAAGAAGCGTTCCGGACGTGCAGAGGGAAGACTTCTGGAAGTATTGGAGAAGTCTCCGCTTGAAACAAGAGAACCGGTCTGCAGCATTTTTCCGGAATGTGGAGGATGCATGTATCAGACCATGTCCTATGAAAACCAGCTCAAAATGAAAGAATGTCAGGTTCGTGAACTGTTGGATGGTGCATTGAACGGCACTGATTACCAGTGGGAGGGAATTCATGGAAGTCCCATTGAATTCAGATATCGAAATAAAATGGAATTCTCCTTTGGTGATGCATATAAGGATGGTCCGTTGACGCTGGGTCTGCACAAAAAAGGCAGTACCTATGATGTTCTTACAGCAGATGACTGTCAACTGGTTCATGAAGATATGACGAAAATCCTGACTTGTGTGCATGAATACTTCCTGAAACGAAACGTTTCCTATTATAAAAAGATGCAGCATACAGGATATCTGCGCCATCTGCTTCTCCGCCGCGGTGTGACTACAGGAGAGATTCTGGTCCATGTGATTACCACCAGTCAGGAAGAACATGATCTGGAATCTCTGAAAGAAGAACTTCTTGCACTTCCGCTGGAGGGTAAAATTGTGGGAATCATGCATATTATCAATGATTCTCTTTCTGATGTGGTGCAGAGTGATGAGACACGTATCCTTTACGGTCAGGATTTCTTTTATGAAACGCTTCTGGGACTGCGATTTAAGATCAGTACATTTTCATTTTTCCAGCCTAATTCCCTGGCTGCGGAAGTGCTTTATTCTATCGTACGTGAGTATATCGGAGATACGAAGGATAAAGTAGTGTTCGACCTTTACAGCGGAACCGGAACGATCGCCCAGCTTGCAGCCTCCGTAGCGGACGAAGTGATAGGTGTGGAAATTGTGGAAGAGGCAGTAGAAGCTGCAAAGCAGAATGCAGCACTGAATAACCTGAGTAATTGCAAATTTATTGCAGGAGATGTCCTTAAAGTCCTGGATGATCTGACGGAGAAACCGGATGTGATCATTCTGGATCCGCCAAGGGATGGAATCCATCCCAAAGCATTGCCGAAGATTCTTTCTTATGGGGTAGACCATATTGTATATATTTCCTGCAAAGCGACCAGCCTGGCAAGAGATCTTCCGGCATTTCTGGCGGCAGGATATAAGCTGGAAAAAGCCTGCTGCGTTGATCAATTTTGTCAGACATTGCACGTTGAGACTGTGGCTTTACTTTCCCGTAAATAGGCGGTTTTACAGGCTTGAAACTGTGAAGTTCAGTCTATTTGCCACCGATTTGCCACCCACAAAATAAAATTATAGAAAAACGGTTGAACACTCTGAACGAATCAGGGATGTTCAACCGTTTATTTTTATGCCTGTATTTTCTTTTCAAACACATCTACAGCGAACTGCTGCATACTTTCAGTATTGAACGTATATGTCTGTAATGTGGTTGCTATATCTTTATGGCCAAGGCGTTCCATAACAGTCTTTGGATTTACGCCACCTTCTGCCAGCATGGTACCATGTGTATGTCTCAGACAGTGGGCGTGGAACAGGTGGTTACCAAGTTCCCAGTGAATGACTCTGGCACAGTATTTGAAAGAGTCAGGTGTGACCAGTTCACCATTGTCTTTTACGCACAGTGGCGTGATCTCTTTATGTGGGACTGTTATGTCAGCCCTGACCTGAGTGATAGAGTTATCTGGCAGCAGGTAAGTCTTCAGATATGCACCGCCATATTTCAGCCGGTTTATTTTTCTTTGTTTTATCGCATATTTCAGTTCTTTTTCAAGTGTCTGCCCTATTTTGACAGTGCGGTGGGAGTCATACTTAGGTGGTTTGATGAACCAGGTCTTTTCAATCTTGTACATCTGACCTTTGATTTTCAGTTCATGTTTGGAAAAATCCACATCTTCTTCCAGGTCTATAGCGAAGGTCTCACCGATTCGTGTCCCGACATTGTAAGGTACTACAAGGGAAAGGTGAAAATAACTGGTTTCTGGAAAACGTGCAAGAATCCTGTCAAATTCTTCTTTGGGGCAGATATATTCAGTATGAGCCTTTGCATCTACATCTATTGGCATCTTACCGACTTTTACCGGAATGCAGGGATTAGACTGAATATAATTCAGCGGCAGTATGGCGTAATTCATGGCACCTTGCAGACAGGTCAGAGTATTTTTTATCATACTTTTGGACAGACCCTTTAGCTTCATGTCATTGATCCATTCCTGGACCTTATCAGGAGCATACTGAAAACTGCTTAATTTGTAGATACCAAAAGCAGGTTTTAAATGCAGCCTGATCTTTGATTCATAATCACGATAGGTATTATAAGTGTACCCATGGTCAATATTTTTCTTTATTACAGTTTCCAGCCAATAGTCCAGGTAATCAGCAACGCTGATCTCTTTGGGTGAGAATGATCTGCCGGTATTATTATATTCTGCAATGGCAGCAGCCCTTGCGTCCAATGCTTCTTTCTGGGTGCGGAATCCACCCTTTTCAATCTTGTTTCGTTCGCCATTAATCTTGGCAGTGTCAAAATAGTAAGACCAGGTCTTACCTCTTTTTCTTACACCTTCAGCCATAGTTTCATCATCCTTTCTAAAAATGGGTATAAAAATAACAGCCAAACATTTGTGTGGCTTGTTTGACTGTTCCCATTATGGTAGAATGATTATTGGAATTTTATACATCCATCCCATAACGGGAACAGAGGACCGTCTTGATGCGCCAACATCAGGGCGGTTTTCTATATTAAAATCAATTTGTAACTAATGTAACCGATTGTAACTGGTTTTGTAACTGTTATAATGCCTTATTTTATGCGGATGTAACTAATGTAACTAATTTTGACAATGTTCTTATTATAAATATTTTTATTATAAAAAAAATAAATTAAAAATATAAAAGTAAGTAAATAATAAAAATATATAATATATATAAGGGAAAATGAGTTACACAGTTACAAAAACGCCCCGAAGCCTTGTATTTACTGGACTTCTGGCAGTTTCGGAACAGTTACAAATGAGTTACAATGAGTTACAAAACTGGTTACAAACTAATGATTTTTTATCTGGTCGATAGAAAATGTATCATCAGTTAGTTTAGTAAATATGTAATGATCTTCTAAGTTGCTATTAAATTCTGTCTGTATTGCATGGATCCCATCAATGGCAGCAGAATCAGTTTCATATACCATGTGATAACCATTTGGTAATTTGTTCACATTCAGTAATTTAACAAAAGTTCCTAAATCATTTGAAAGTGTATCAATATAAGTATTTCCGAGATTGTCGAGAAGTTGTTGGTATTCTTCTTGACTATATTCTTCTGTATTTCCTGTTCGTTTGAATAATCCGCGGAACATTGATTTATTAGAAAAAGGAATTTTGTTTTGTGGCCAAAGCTGAACACCAATATTTTTAGCTTCATCAATGGCATTTTTGGTAAACGTGTTATTCGTTAATACCACAGGTATATCATAGCGATAATATGCACATCCAGAATATGCTTCTTGTATTGCATGGTTTCCAACAGGTGAAGAATAGTACTTACACTGAATTGCGTATTTCTTACCAGCTCTATGAGCCAATATATCAATACCGTGATCTCCAGATTTTGGTGTAGTCTCTATGTGAGTAAATCCATGTTGTTTTAATTTTTGACAGCACATTACTTCGTATTCTTCACCAGTAGTACAGGTTGTATGGAATCCAGATCCTTTATGAGAAATCAAATTCCATATTAGTTTAAATATTCCGCTGATTAAGAACCATACAACATAAAAACAAAAAATCATTACATACATGGTAAAATATAGCCCTAATTTCAAAAAACATCCTAAGAATCTGAGGGTTAATTCAAAAGGCCCTATAATCAGAGTATATAAACATCCGTGGCTTTTGGTTCGCCTTGCCAAAACATTACCACCTCTTTTCCATAATTTACCACTTGATACGAACAAATGTTCGTGATATAATTACCACATCGCTACTAATCGGGTCGTGCGGTCTGTGAAGGGGATGGATGTATTGGACTATAAAAGAAAAATAATTGAAATGCTCGATATGTTAGACGAAAGGTGTTTGCGCCTTGTCTATGTACATATCAAAGCACTTCTGGGGCTGAAATAATCAGCCCCTTTTCTTTTGGATAGAATCCAGAAAGTCCTCTAATACTTTCCATCCATTTTCATCTAGTGCTGCCAGTCCTGAAATCAAACGTCTTTTAAAAGAATCTTCTTCACCATGTAAAAGGTCTCCAACAAATTTTTCAATTTGTTCGTCTCTGGACATTTCCGTGAACATATCACCTTCGCCAGTTCTTAACCAATTCTCATTGACATTAAATTCCCGACAGATAGAAACAACCGTCTGATCTGTTAAAGGGTTTACACCACATTCCCATTGTCCGACTGTGTTACGTTTTACCCCTAACTTATCAGCAAATGCTTGCTGAGTCATATCTAAAGTTTTTCTCAGCTTTTTTAATCTTTCATTCAATTCTTGTCTCACCTCTTTTCTTATTTTTATTGTACACCAGTGAGGATAAAAAATCAATAGAAAAATGCTATTAAAACAACAAAATGACATTAAAACAACAAAAAGGGTATTGACAAACGCTATTAAATGACGTATGATAGCCATGTAAACAACAAAAGATGAACAGCAAATGACACATCAGTCTTTGTTGATTACAACGTCAGTTCAGTCCCATCCACTGAACTGACAAGTCAATAAGGAAAGCAGGAAAGACCGGGTGAAGCGAGAGGGCTACGTAACAAGTAACATGGCAGTTAGGCTACGGTACCTGGTAGACAGAGTTACGTGTATGACAAACATGACCCGGCAAAGCAGTTGAAGAAAGCAGGAACATCAGGACACTGACGCAGAGTGTGTACTACTGGGTACTGAGGGCAAGCCAATTGCCACGTTATTCCTATAACAAGAAGGTGTTAAGCGGAAGAATCAACGAGCGAGAGGACACAGTACCTTGTTGACTTACATTGTTCAAGCGAAGCAAGACTATAACGAAAAAGAGAGAGGTGAGAAGAAATGGAAATGATTAAACAGAATGTAATGACTACACATTTGACAAAAGAACAGACAGAACTTCGGTTTGAACTTTTCGACTGGTTGAAAGCCAAAGGCCTGTCTGTTCAGGAAGCTACGGAACTTCTTTCATTGACAGTGGATCAGATTAGAAAATCTGCACTTAATGAAAAACTTTAGTTTCATCTTACGGAAAGGGTGTGAGCCAGAATGACTTTTAACAATTATTTATTTGAATTACTTGGAAAACAGGAAGCTAAAAAACTGAAAGATGCACTGAAAAGTGGAAAGACAATCATCATTCAGGGAGAGCCGCAGACTGGAAAATCAACATTCCTGAAAGTGTTAACAAATGCCGGGTACCATGCTGTAGAGGATTTTAATACTTATGAAATTACATTAAAGGAACCTTTAAAGAACATGATACCAGACATGTTAGAGACTATTTCCTAAAGGCTGGTGATCGGCTGGAGATATTAAAAACCCAGTTAATGTCATTTGGGTTTCTTACTTTAAAACCGTGCTCAATCATGACTTCTTTGAAATCATCATTGGTGACGTAGAACCCACATTCATCTGCTTCAAAGATATGTTTCAAACCGTAGGAAGTTTTTCTATCATTGAAAGATTTAATGGGGATTAGGTTAAAAGTAATCCAGTCGTACAAAATATCGTGTTCTCTTTTAGTTAATTCCATATTAAACACCTCCCTTCTAATAGGGAGTATACCACAGAAAGGAAGTGAAAACATTATGTCAGAGAAAGAAAAGAAGATTATCCGTGACCTTGCAGACAAGCTGCCTACAATGACCGAACGTGAGAGAGGTTATCTGGAAGGAACTATTGCAACAGCTGCGGCAATGAGTAAGAAAGGAGAAAAAAATGCAGCAGATGCAGATACAGGGAACAGAGATACAGATTAAAGAGTATCAGGGTAAAAGAGTTGTCACACTCAAAGATGTTGATGCAGTACATCAGAGGAAACCCGGTACTGCATCAAGGAACTTCCGTGAAAACAGGATGCACTTCATAGATGGGGTTGATTTTTATAAGATTAACCAGCCCGACGAAATTCGTCGGCTTGGTATTTCAAGACCGCAGGGCGGTACAGCAAATGAAGTTACCCTTATCACAGAAACAGGTTATCTGATGCTGGTGAAGTCCTTCACAGATGATCTGGCTTGGAAAGTCCAGAGGGAACTGGTTGACAGTTATTTCAGGGCAAGGGCAGAGCCAGACGAACAGTGTATGCAGGAGATCATTGAAAGTGGTGTACCTACAGTGATTGTTGCGACTGATAAATTAATCAGGTGTGCTGAGATCATGGCAGGGTGCCTTGACAGTAACAGACCGTATGTGTTGAACATCCTGAAAAATATCGTTCCAAACATTGACAATGAAGAGGAACCAAAGGTCACAGATAAATTTGAGATCACAGCAAAGACTGATGAACCAAAAAGAAAACCGTCTGATTTTTTACCAAAGTCAGTACCCATTGATACCACCAAGATGTTGTTGGAAATGAGTGAGCAGAACATGGACTTGCCTACATTGGCAAGAAAAGCGGCTGTCAGTGTGGCTGCAATAATGAGCTGGATCAAGGGAAGTCACAAGCCTATGGAACAGAGCAGAAAGAACATCTGCGCAGCACTTGGTAAAGATGAAAACTTCCTGACACCGAAACGTAAGCGAAATGTCAGGGAATAAAAACGTCCCACAGGAAGTACCAGTTCCCATGGGACAGCAACAAAAATAATTTCAGCTACATAGTAGCAGAAAGTGAGCAGGATTGCAATGAAAAAAATCATTTCAGCGTGGATTGAACAGTTCATTGAGTTTGATTCTGAAATGGAATTTGCGGTATTTGAACAGAAATTAAAGGACAGCAAGAAAGGTTACCGCATCATTCAGGCTCAGAAATGCTCAGATGGAAAATATAAGATCCATATTATGAGACAGTATAACAACAATAGTTTCCCGGAAGGCGGTGAGGTCAAATGAAATTTGCTGAGAAATTAAAAAAGGCAATGCAGGAACTGAACCTGAACCAGCGGCAGGTGGTAACAATGACCGGGAAAAGTAAGGGTTCTGTGAGCCAGTATCTGTCAGGTAAACAGATCCCGTCAGAAGATGTCCAGAGTGCCATTGCTACGTCACTTGGTCTGGCTTCTGATTACTTCACCGGCATGGATAAGGAACTTCAGGTTATGCCGCAGCTTGAAATTAGGGATGGCGTTATCCCGAGACTTGATGTGACGAAGGCGGCGAAACTGATGGGTATGAACCATAACACGGTCAGAAAAGGTTTACAGCAGGGTGTTTTTCCCTGGGGATATGCAGTACATACCTCTGACAACAGATGGTCCTATTTTATCAATGCAAAGAGATTTGCAGAAGTTGAGGGGATTGCCTTATGAACAAAATGAGAGAGTATGAAAGAGGTCGTGAAGACGGTCTTGATCTTGCCAGAAGAATTGTAAAGGAAGGTGGACTTGAAGCATTAGAGAGAGAGAATGTAAATTTCGTGGTGTGACCGGAATACATACTTCTCTGGCAGCTAAGGATTTGGATAAAGCATCACAGAAAATCAAGGAAATGACAATTGATACATTCACTATCTTATGTATTGCTGCCGTTCATGACGAATTTGGTTTCGGTGAGAAACGTTGCAGACGTTTGATTGCCAAGATGGAAGAAGGTGCTGAGTATCTCATGGATGATCTGGCAACCTGGGACGATTACATTAAAGAAATCAAAGCGCAGTTGAATATTGATTTGAGGATCAGATGGAATAATTAGGTGGTAGGTATGACGAAAGAACAGAAAGTTGAAGCGTATTCCATGTATCTTGATGGATGCACTTATCAAGAGATTGGGGGACAAATTTGGTATTTCACGTCAGCGTGCACATCAGCTGTTAAGTGAACCTTTGACAAATAAGAGGGGTAAACCAAAAAAGTTATCAGAATCATGCAATTATGAAGGGTTGTCAAGATTCATTAAAAATAATTCATGTAACTGTGATGAGATAGCGCATATCATACAGCGTAGTATGACAAACACATATCAAAAAATAGTTGGTAAGAAACAATTTACCATATCCGAAATATACAAAATACTTGAATATACAAGTATGACATTTGAAGAGTGTTTTAAGTTAAAAGAAAGAGAGGAAAAATGACAATGAAAAAATATGAATTTACAGGGGAAACTAAACGGGTTGAACTTTGGAACAGGACCGCAACGTTACATAGAATTAAAGCCACAGTCGAATTTGGATTTGTCAAAGTTGGGGAACTTGGTGGCTGGATCGAGAAAGAAGAAAATCTTTCCCATGAAGGAAAGGCTTGGGTTTGTGGTGATGCCGAGGTTTGTGATGATGCCAAGGTTTGGGGCAATGCCAAGGTTTGTGGTGATGCCAAGGTTTGTGGTGATGCCGAGGTTTGGGGCAATGCCAAGGTTTGGGGCAATGCCGAGGTTTGTGATGATGCCAAGGTTTGTGGTGATGCCAAGGTTTGTGGTGATGCCGAGGTTTGGGGCAATGCCAAGGTTTGTGGTGATGCCGAGGTTTGTGATGATGCCAAGGTTTGGGGCAATGCCAAGGTTTGTGGTGATGCCAAGGTTTGTGGTGATGCCAAGGTTTGTGGTGATGCCAAGGTTTGTGGTGATGCCGAGGTTTGGGGCAATGCCAAGGTTTGGGGCAATGCCAAGGTTTGGGGCAATGCCAAGGTTTGGGGCAATGCCGAGGTTTGTGATGATGCCAAGGTTTGGGGCAATGCCAAGGTTTGTGGTGATGCCGAGGTCTTTTTGGCTAGTCATGTTCTGGTAATGGGTTCTGTTGGCAGCAGAAACGATTTTACTACATTCTTTAGAGATAAAGACAATGAGATCACCGTAAAATGTGGTTGTTTTCTTGGGAAGATTGATAAGTTTCTGGAAAAGGTAACGCAGACCCACGGAAATAACAAGTATGCACTTGTGTATAGAGCTGCTGTTGAAGTTGCAAAGTTACAGATTGAGCTTACAGAAAGAAAGTGAGGATAAAAGTAATGGAAAAGATTATGGAACTTATTAAGAAAAAAGGAATTGATAAGGGTATTCAGGACGCTATTAATAAGTCTTATGCACTTACAGGTGGAAATATTTCACAGGATGATATTACCGAAGCTGTGAAAAATATTATCCGTCTTGAAATCATTAGAAATCATGACCTTTCAGATGCGGTATTTGATGCCATGTTTGACAAGGTGGTTGATGAAATTGCAGCTGAATTAAACATTACCTGTCAGCCGGATGTATGTGAAGAAAAAGGTGATGATCTGAAAGAAAACCTGATTGAACAGGTTGGTAATGTACATCAAGGATTAGCTGCGATTTTAAAATTTTTATCATGACTTCTTTACAATTTATGCCACACCAGCAAAAAGCCCTTGACCAGACAGAATCATTCAACAGATGCGCATATTACTTGGACATGGGCCTTGGTAAAACTTTTGTCGGTGCAGAGAAAATGTACTTGCTGAATAATGACGTAAATCTGGTGGTCTGCCAGAAATCAAAGATTGATGACTGGGTGGATCACTTTGAAAAGTACTATCCAGATTATGAAGTGTTCAACCTGACAAAGAAAACACAGGTGGTACGGTTCCGGGAATTGATTGACACCAGTACCATCTATGACTGTAAAAAACAGATTGTCGGTGTTATCAACTATGATTTGGTGTACAGGCGTCCATATATCACTCATATAAAGGATTTTACTTTGATGTTGGATGAATCTTCACTGATACAAAATGAGACTACACGGCGAGCAAAATTCATTCTGAGATTACAACCAGAAAGCGTTGTTCTGTTGTCAGGTACACCAACATCCGGTAAATATGAAAAGCTGTGGTCACAATGCAAGCTGCTGGGATGGGACATAAAGAAAAAAGCATTCTGGGCTTCCTATGTAGATACAGAATGGGTAGAACAGGGGCAATTCAAACGGGAAGTTGTTACTGGGTATAAACACGTAGATCATCTGAAAAAGAAACTGTCACAACATGGGGCAGTATTTATGAAAACGCAGGAAGTCATTGAACTGCCTGAACAGATTGAACAGAAGATTTATGTGAAACCTACCAAAGAGTACAGGCATTTCATGAAAAATGGTTATCTGGTTTTAGATGATGGTACGGAACTGGTAGGTGATAACAGTCTTACTAAGATTCTGTATGCAAGGCAGTTATGCGGAATGTACCATCAGGAGAAAATGGATGCATTCAGGGACTTACTGGAATCAACAGAAGACAGGGTGATTGTTTTCTACAATTTTAATGAGGAACTTACAAGGCTAAGGAAAATATGTGAAGCACTTGACCGGGAAGTAAGTTTTGTGAATGGTTCAGGGCGTTCAATGTATGCCTATGAGTGTGTAGAGAACAGCGTGACATTCATTCAGTATCAGGCTGGTGCAATGGGTGGAAATTTTCAGAAAGCAAATAAGATCATTTACTACACCCTGCCACTTGGCAAAGGATCCTGTGATTTATGGGAACAGTCAAAGAAACGTATTCACCGTATAGGACAGGATAAAAGTTGCTTTTATTATTACCTGTTGGTGAAAGGCAGTTTTGAGGAAAAGAATTTTGCAGCATTGAGAAAGGGGAAGGAACTGACAGATGAGTTGTTTGAAAAATAGAGTTTTAAAGCTGATTACACTTATCAATGGTATCTCATTTTTATATTTTGGTAGTCTGTTAGATTCCTATTCCTGGATTCCTGGGATCATTTGCTGTATCAACTTTGCATGGTTGACACTGTTTGCTTATGCGAACGGATATACATATAAATCTGAGAAAAGAGGTGAGTAATACGGCAGCAGAAAAGAACTTTGAAAATAAGGTGAAAACCTTCCTGAAGGGAAAAGGATTCTGGTTCCTGAAATACTGGGGTGGTGCGGCTTATACCAAAAGTGGGATTCCCGATTTACTGGTGTGTATGCGTGGTAGATTCCTTGGACTTGAAATAAAAGCACCGAGAGGGGAACCATCAGAGTTGCAGCTTTATCATCTTGAGAACATCAGAAAAGCTGGTGGACGTGGGATTTTACTGTACCCAAAAGATTTTGATAATTTCAAGGAATTTGTAGCAGATACTGAAAAGGGAAATTCATGGTACCTGGATAACATTGAATTTCAGGATCAGTGGAAAGAAAAATTAAGAAAGAGAGGATAAATAAACATGGCAAAAAAGAAAGTTGAGGAAATGACAGCAGAGCAGGTTGCAACAGGTACATTAGAAAATGAGGTTGCAGAAGGGGCGAATGAGAAAGCAACTGCGGTTGAATACAATTACCCAGATATTATCAGGGAAGAACTGATTAAGACCGGGCGTGATGGAGTCCTTGACCTGATTGAGTATATGAGAGAATGCGGATTTTTTGAAGCCCCTGCGTCTGGTGGAAACCATTCACATGAAAAAGGTGGACTGGCGGCACATTCAGTCAATGTAATGTTTACTGCTGAAAAAATCGGTGTCTCCCTGCTGGGTGGTGCAGGCTACAACAAAATCAAGGATAGTGTAGTGATTGCCGCCTTATTGCATGATCTCGGTAAATGCGGCGATTATGGAAAACAGATGTACATTCCTAACATCCTGAAATCCGGTAAACAGTCAGATGCTAAACCATGGAAACGTAATCCGTCACTGTTACCGCTGGATCACGCAACCAGATCCATTAAACTTGCAACCCTGTTCATTGATCTGACAGAGGATGAAGAATTTGCCATCAGATACCATGATGGACTGTATGAAACTGCAAACTATGGTGTCAAGGGGCATGAAACACAGCTTTATATGATCCTTCACTGGGCTGATATGTGGACCAGTAAGGTCATTGAGGGTAATAACAATCCAGAGGATGAAGAATAAGAAAGAGAGGTATAAGAATTATGGCACAGAAAGTATTAATCATGGGTGAGTCTGGTACTGGTAAAAGTACCAGCATGAGAAATTGTGACCCGGCTATTACAGCAGTAGTAAATCCGGTAGGTAAACCATTACCATTCAAGAATCATTTTGAAACACTGGATAATGTGACAGATGCAAGAGAAATTATCAAGTACATGAAGGAAAAGGTCAAAGCTGGTAAAAAGCTGATCGTGGTTGATGATTTCCAGTATATACTTGCCATCCCTTACATGAACAGAATCAAGGAAACTGGATGGGACAAGTACAATGATTTCGGTGCAAATTACTTTGAGATCATTGATGTGTGCAAAGACTTACCGGATGATGTGGTAGTTGCTTATATGACCCATCTGGAAACTCTGGACAATGGACTGACTACAGTTAAGCTGATCGGAAAACTGTTAAGAGAGAAGATCACTATTGAAGGACTGTTTACAATCGTTCTGAGAACTGGTGTATATGAAGCTAAATATTACTTTTACACTCAGAACAGCGGAAAAGATACAGTTAAGTCACCTCTTGGAATGTTCCAGAATTATGCCATTGATAATGATCTGAACTATGTGTACGACAAGATTAAAAATTATTATGAACTGGGTACATATAAGTCAGATGAAGAAATGGACAAAGAGGACCAGAAAGTAGCAGGTGATATTGAAAAACCGGATGCTTCCGGCAGACGTTCCAGAACCAGAAAAGCAGAACAGAAAGCAGAACCAGTTGAAAAAGCTGAAAAGACTACAAGAACACGCAAGAGCAGGGCTGAGGTAGAAGCTGAAAACCATGAGAAACTTGTAGAGTATCAGGAAAAAGTAGATGAAGCAATTCAGGAAGCAGCAGGTGATTCTGAAGAAGTTGATTTTGATGTTGCGGCAGAAGCGGCTGCAAGTGTACCTGCCCCTGAGTTACAGAAACCACCAAGAAGAACGCGCAAGGAAAGAAAGACCGCTGAACAGACAGTTGAACAGTCTGAACCAGTTCAGGAAGAACCAGAAGTTACTGAGTCTGAGTCTGAATCTAATAAAACGGATGCCGCACCAGAAACTGAAGGTGCAATGAATGCACCGGAACCACCGGTCAGAGGGCAGAGAAGACGCAGAACCAGACAGTAATCAGATAACAAGTAAATTTATATAAATGAAAGGTTAAATAGGTGAATTATTATGGCAGTAGATTTCAGTGCATTTGACAAGAAAGTTGATCTTGACGCATTACAGGAAGAAGTAAAGAATGCAGATCTTTCTTCATTTGAGGATGTCCCGGACGGTACTTATATTGTTGGCTTCGATAAAATGGAAATTAAGCCGACAAAAGCGAAAGACAAGCTGATGTTTGCGGTACAGTGCAAGATCAAAGAAGGTCCGCATAAAGGCAGACTGCTGTTTTTCAATCGTGTAATCTCTGGAAACAAGACTTCTGAAAAATGGAATGATGGTAAGGCTATCAAGTCCGTTTGCACATGGCTTGACAAGCTGGAAACAGAAACCGTACCGGAATTTTACAATTATTCTGACTTTGCTGATTGTGTTCTTGATATCTTTCAGGAAGTGCAGGGAAAGGTTGAAGCTGAGGTTGATTGGGCTGCGAAAGATTTCAACCCTATCACTATCAATGAGGTGTTTGACTGCTAATTAAGTTATGGGTGGGATAGCAATATGTTATTCCACCCTGCATTTGAAAAGGTGACAGGATGATATTTTACGATTTTGAGGTTTTTGAACGTGACTGGCTTGCAGTTTTCATTGATGTAACGAATCAAAAAGAACACGTGATAATCAATGACAAGGATAAGTTAAGAACCTTATATGAGCGAAATATGAGCAACATATGGGTTGGATTTAACAACCGTCATTATGACCAATACATCATGAAAGGGATTCTGTTGGGGTTGGATCCAAAGAAGATCAATGACTGGATCATCATTCAGGGAAAAGAAGGATGGCAGTATTCAAGAGTATTTAATAAACTTCCAATGATAAATTATGATGTTATGCCTAACCCACCTGTTGGTCTGAAGACCATGGAAGGTTTTATGGGTAGTAATATCAAGGAAACAGAAGTACCCTTTGATATCAAAAGAAAGCTGACTGAGAAAGAAATAGAACAGACCGTTTTTTACTGTCGGCATGATGTTGAAGAAACTATAAAAGTATTCCTGGAAAATGTAGATGTATTTAATGCCATGCATGGAATTGTGCAGGCGTTCCCGGAATATGTGAGTCTATCCGATATCGGCAGCAGTGAAGCCAGAATCACAGCAAAAGTTCTTGGGTGTACAAAACAGGACTTCAATGATGAATTTGATTATTTCTTTCTTCCGTGTCTGAGACTGAACAAATACAAATATGTTCAGGATTGGTTCAGTACAGCGGTAAAAGACTGTACTGAAGAAATGAAGATAAATTATACAAAAGCCAAAGAAAACTATGAGAAAGCCAATAGTATAAAGCTGAAAAAGAAATGGAAGTCAGAGATGGAAAAGTGTGACTGGACAGATTCTTTTCGGTGGCAGAAATATTTTTATAACCGTTCACTGGAAACGGTAGTTGCTGGGATTCCTCATACATTTGGCTTCGGTGGTTTGCATGGTGCAACTGAAAAACCAATTCATAAAACAGGGCAGATATTACACGTTGATGTGAACAACTACTATCCTTCAATGCTGATCGCATGGGGACTTGTCACCAGGGCAGCAGGTAATGACAACTATCCGAAGGTATACGTGACCAGAAAGAAAATGAAGAAAGCGCAAGTTCAGGCGGCAAAAGCAGGTAATAAACCACTGGCTAAACAATGGAAAAAGGCCCAGTTACCATATAAGAAAATGCTTAATGCGCTGTCAGGTGCCATGAAAGATAAAACGAACCCTGCATATGATCCACGAAATAACAACTGCATGTGTATCAATGGTCAGCTTATGTTGTTGGATCTGATTGAACATCTGGAAGTGATACCTGGATTTGAATTGATCCAGTCAAATACTGATGGTCTTATTATCTGGATTCCTGATACTGATGAAGCATTTGAAATGGTTGATGATATCTGCTGGGAGTGGGAACAGCGTTGCAGTACAGACAAATGTTCTATCCTGTTGGAACTTGATAATATCTCTGAAATCTATCAGAAGGATGTAAACAATTACTTATGGATTTCAGCTGATGGTGATGTGGAAAGAATCGGTAAGTATCTGAAAGGTCTTTCAGCGGTTGATTATGATCTTCCAATTCTGAATAAAGCCCTTGTTGATTACATGGTCAAAAAGATACCAGTGGAACAGACAATAAATCAGTGTGATGATCTGAAAGAGTTTCAGAAGCTAGTGAAACTGTCAGATAAATATTCACATGTAGAACATGAACACTGTATACCTGTCCAGCGTGTTGAGGGTGTCAGGGTAAAACATACATATTACGATTATCCTAAGACTCAGCGGTATACATATAAGTCTTATCGGGTATTTGCTTCAAATGAGTTGCAGGATGGTAGGATATTAAAGTGCGGCGGTTCCCGTGGTAAACCTGAAAAGTTCGCAGATACACCAGATCATTGCTTTATATACAATGATGATGTAAATGGGGTAAAGGTACCGCAGAACCTGGACAAACAGTGGTATATAGACTTAGCAAAAAGAAGATTGAAACAGTTTGGTATTGCAGCATAGTACCGGAAAGGTGGGGATGATGGCAAATGTTCAAATGACAAAAGTGCAAATGTGGAATAGATACAAAGCATTAAAGAAAAGAGATTACAACTGGACATGTATATGTCCGGTATGCAGTAAACAGATATATGAAAAGGATCCTGATATTGAATATGTAAAAACAAAGCGTGGGACTGAGATTTTTATACATACGCAATGTATCAAAGAATGGGACAAGTAGGTGGTTGAGGGATGCTCTATAAAGGATATATTGAAACCAAAGGAAAAGCAGCAGTTGAAAAATTTAAGAATAAGACCAGGTTCAAGACTTATGAGCAGGTGAAAGATCTTCCCGGTTTCGGGGGCGTTCTGGAAAATGACACTATCCTGATAGACATTGATGATTATGAACAGTCAGAAATCATGATGGATATTGTTGAAGACTATCAGCTTGATTGCAGAGTATACCAGACTACCAGAGGAAAGCACTTCCTGTTCAAAAATCATCAGGTAACAAGGAACCACACACATGTGCCGCTTGCTATTGGGCTGACAGCAGACATCAAATGTGGAACCAGAACATCATATGAGGTTATCAAAATCAATGGTGAAGAACGTTTCATTGAATGGGATATCGAAGAAGGTGGTACATATCAGGAGTTACCGAAGTGGATGCTTCCTGTAAAGGCTGCCACTGATTTTATTGATATGGATGCAGGAGATGGTAGGAATCAGGCCCTGTTCAACTACATTCTGACACTCACAGCAAATGGTTTTACGGTAGATGAAACAAGGGAAGCTATCAGGATCCTGAATAAATACGTCCTGAAAGAATCACTTTCTGATGAAGAACTGGAAGTGATCCTTAGGGATGAAGCCTTTCAGAAACCTGTGTTTTTCAATGGTACTACATTTTTATTTGAACGTTTTGCAGATTGGTTAAAAAGTAACTGTAATGTAGCCAGAATCAATGGTCAGCTTCATGTATATGAAGATGGGATTTATCAGGTAGGGTACCGGGAAATTGAGAAGGTGATGATCCAGCAGATACCGAACCTGAAGAAGACGCAACGTCGGGAAGTGTTAGAGTTATTGGAATTAATAGCTGAAGAAAAAACGGCAGCAGATGCCCGTTATATAGCGTTTCAGAATGGTATTTACGATATTGTTACAGATCAAATGCAACCGTTTACCTCTGATTTAGTTATCACAAACAAAATACCGTGGGACTATAACTCGGATGCTTACAATGAACTGGCAGATGATACATTGAACCGGCTTGCCTGTAATGATCCGGTTATCAGAATGTTGCTGGAAGAAGTTATTGGTTATTGCTTTTACAGAAAGAATGAATTAGGACAGGCGTTTATGCTTACTGGTGATAAAGCAAATGGAAAGTCTACATTCATAAGCTGCATAAGAACAATTCTCGGTGAAGCAAACACATCTGCATTGGATCTGAAAGAACTGGGAGACAGGTTCAGTACATCTATGATATTCGGAAAGCTGGCAAATTTAGGTGATGATATCGGTGATGATTTCCTGCAAGGCTCTCAGGTGGCAGTATTTAAGAAAATTGTTACTGGCGACAGAATCAAGGCTGAAAGAAAAGGTCAGGATCCGTTTGAATTTAACCCATACACAAAGTTGCTGTTCAGTGCCAATGACATTCCAAGAATGAAAGACAAAACAGGTGCAGTTCTCAGACGTTTAGTCATTATCCCGTTTAATGCCAGATTCTCAAAGTATCTGGAAGATGGGGTTACCATTGATCCTAAATTCCGTCCTTATATCAAGTATGAACTGAATGAACAAAGTTCAGTAGAATACATGATTAAAATTGGTATTGAGGGACTGAAGAGAATCATTGAAAATAATGGTTTCACTAAATCGAAAAAGGTTCAGCAGCAGTTGGATGAATACGAAAATGAGAACAACCCTATTAAAGCATTCATTGAAGATAAGGGCATTGAAAGTATTGAGAACGAAGCAACAGCAGACGTATATAAACGGTATCAGGTATTCTGTGCAGATAATAACATGCAGCCTATGGGTAAGATTGTATTCAGTAAGCAGATCAAGAAAAGACTTCACCTTGAAATTATATCCAGCAGAATAGATAACACGGTCAGAAAGATATTTGTAAGGGAGTGATAAAGATATGATTGATAAGACATGTCGGACATGTATTGACAACGAAGATGGTTTTTGTGATCGCAAGGGAATCTTAGTAGATGATGAGGATTCCTGTGAAAAACATAGAGAAGATTGGCGTGACAGATTACTGGATCATTTTCTCAGAGGTCACGGAAAGGGGAGATAATGTGGGGTACTTTATTATTGGGGGCATTGTGTTTCATCAGTGGACTTACAATGGGGGTGTTCTTAACAGCCCTTATCGTAGCTGAAGCAGATAATATTGGAGAAGTTAATGAGTTGGGGGATGATGAGAATGAGTTATAAGAACAGTGAGGGTTATTCGGATCCGACAGCAGGTGTCGCAATGGGATCTGCCAAGAAACAGGAGCAGGAAATTGACAAGCTGAACCATAAGGTTATGCAGTCGTTCAGACTGCTGCTTGATCTGGCAGGATTTGAGATTGTCGGACGTGTCACACTGAGACATAAGAAATCAGGGCGTATCTTTAAGTAGGAAAGAGGTGTTGTGGAATGACCGCAAAAGAGTATCTGAACCAGATCAGGGAGAAAGATGCAGCCATAAACAGAATGATACGGCAGAAAGAAAACTTAAAAGGTATGCTGTATACTATTGGCAGTCCTGGTACTGGTGAAAAAGTGCAGACCAGTAAATCTGGAAGTAGTCGTTATGAAGAACTGTTTGCAAAGATTTCAGAAAAAGAGGATGAAATCAATAATAAAATTGATGATCTGGTTGGACTGAAGATAAGAATTTGTGAACAGATTAATGAGTTACCGGATGATGTACATATCTCTGTTTTATATGAAAGATATGTTGAACTGAAAAGCTGGAACCAGATATCTGATGATATGAATTACAATGTGAGATATTTATTTCATATTCATGGAGCGGCATTGAACGAATTTTATCAGATGTATGAGCAGGAAATAAATGCAGATGTATAACAAACATTGAGGGTTGGTGTAGTGCTGACCCTCTGTTTTTATGTTTTTGTAACTAGTTTGGGCGTTTGTAACTAGTTTGTAACTGGTTTTGTAACTCATTTATCCCTTGATTTTACTGGATGTAACTAATGTAACTAATTTTTTCAATGTTCTTATTATATTATTTTTTATAATGTATATCAGTAAGAAGTAATAAAAATAATATATATATAATAGTATATAGTAAAAATTAGTTACATTAGTTACAAAAATGTCGGAAACCCAGTAAAATCAAGGGCTGAGAGTGTAACTGATTAGTGTAAAATGAGTTACAAACTGGTTACAATTGGTTACAAAACTAGTTACATCAGAAAATAAATGACATAATCTGAGTCAGAGTTGATATAAAAGCAGTCTGATTTGACTTGAATGTGAGTCAGGAAAGCTGATATTGTGTAGACTGTTCAATTAGACATGAAGCATATCCTTTTGTCATGGGGATGTGCTTTTTACTTTGTCCGGGAAATATAGCTGTTTACTCCTTTACAGCTTCCCGGACTTTTCGATATACAAAATGAAACGAATGAGAGGTGGTGGGGCTTGGCAAGGGCAAGAGATCCCAACAGAAATAGAGCATTTGAGATTTACAAAGAACATAATGGGAATATTGATTTAGTTGAGATTGCAAGTCAATTGAATATTTCACCCGGAACAATCCGTGGGTGGAAATCAAAAGATTCTTGGAATGATAAATTGAATGGAACGTTCCATAAAAATACGGAACGTTCCAAAAGAAAAAAAGGCGGTCAGCCGGGTAATAAAAACGCAGAAGGTCACGGTGGTACGGGTCCACCGGGTAATAAGAATGCTGAGAAGTATGGATTCTTTTCAAAATACTTGCCGGATGAGACAAAAGAGATTTTTGACGCAATTGAACATGCAGATCCGCTGGACCTGTTGTGGCACCAGATACAGATTGCATATGCTGCCATTGTGAGAGCACAGCGGATAGCTTATGTTAAGGATCACCAAGATAGAACCATCAACAAGATTGGTGAGAAAGATGGTGAGACTGTATTAGAGGAACGTTGGGAAGTACAGGAAGCATGGGACAAGCAGAATAATTTCTTAAAGGCACAGGCAAGGGCGCAGGCTGAATTAAGCCGCATGATAAAGCAGTATGACGAAATGCTTCATGCAAACTGGGAACTGGCTACTGAAGAACAGAAGACAAGGATCCAGTCAATGAAAGCAAAAGCCCAACTGAATGATGTTGAAGAAACAGTAGATGATGGATTCCTGGAAGCATTAAATTCTTCTGCTGCTGAGGATTGGAATGATGAAGAAACAGGTATTTAAGTTTCAGCCATTCTCAAAGAAACAACGCAAGGTATTGAATTGGTGGTGTGATAACTCACCTGTAAAAGATGCAGATGGAATAATTGCAGATGGTGCTATTAGATCAGGAAAGACAATATCAATGTGCTTATCATTTGTCATGTGGTCAATGTCCAATTTTGACGGGCAGAACTTCGGCATGTGTGGTAAAACTATCGGATCATTCAGACGAAATGTGTTGTTCTGGCTGAAGCTGATGTTACGAAGCAGAGGGTATTCAGTTACAGATCACAGAGCTGATAACATTCTGGTAGTCAGTCGTGGGGATGTAGAAAACTTTTACTACATCTTTGGCGGTAAAGATGAAAGGTCACAGGATCTGGTACAGGGTATTACATTGGCTGGTGTGTTCTTTGATGAAGTGGCATTGATGCCAGAATCATTTGTCAATCAGGCTACTGGACGTTGTTCTGTTGATGGTTCAAAGATGTGGTTCAACTGTAACCCTGACGGGCCGTACCATTGGTTCAAACAGAACTGGATAAATAAGTGCAAGGAAAAGAACATCCTGTATCTGCATTTTACAATGGATGATAACCTGTCATTGTCTGAGAAAATCAAGACAAGATACAGGAGCATGTACACCGGGGTGTTCTATAAGCGGTATATCCTTGGGTTATGGGCTGTTGCTGAGGGAATTATTTATGATATGTTCAGTGAAGATGAACATATTGTCAAATATGATGAAATAAAAGGTAAACTGATAAATAATCCTTCATGCAGATATGTGTCATGTGACTATGGTACCCAGAACGCTACTGTATTCCTGTTATGGAATAAGGCTACTGATGGGAATTGGTACTGCGTCCGGGAATATTACTATTCAGGACGTGACAAGTCAAAACAGAAAACTGATGCAGAATATGCAGAAGATTTAAAAAAGTGGCTGGGTGATACCAAGATCAGAGCAATGATTGTGGATCCATCAGCTGCTTCTTTTATTGCGGAACTGAGAAAACGAAAATATAAAGTACTGAAAGCAAGAAATGATGTACTGGATGGTATCAGGTTGGTTGCTACACTGCTGAACCTTAAAAAACTGTTCTTCTGTGACAGTTGTGAAAATACTATTGCTGAGTTTCAATCATACATCTGGGATGAAAAGGCAGCAGACAGGGGAGAAGATAAACCAGTGAAACAGCACGATCACGCAATGGATGCTGTCAGGTACTTTGTTTATACGATTTTGAGTAATCAGCTGGCAAAGCTGAAAACTATGAAAGGTTGATAGTTATGCGTGTATTTACATTACCAGCTGAGAACTGGAATGAATTGAGTATTGATAAGCAGGTTATCCGACACCTGATATTAAAACACAGGAGTTTTGTGGATCACCTGATTACTCTTGAAGATTACTATGAGGGAAAACACAAGATTCTGAACGATAAGAACCGGGAGAACAAATTGGTATGCAACCATGCAAAGGATATTTCTGATACTGCCAGTTCATACTTTATCGGTAACCCGGTTACATATAAGGCACAGACAGATATCACAGACCTGACGGATAAGTTAGAATACGCCGGAGCAGATGAAGCTGACGGTGACAACGGTCTGGACTTATCTATTTTTGGCAGGGCTTATGAATACATCTACACCAAAAAAGATGAAACAGACCTGATGATAAAGAATTTGTCACCAGCGAATACCTTTGTTGTGTATGATGATACGATTGAGCAGAATGAACTGTTTGCTGTATATTACTATGCAAAACGTGATGATTCTGACCGGACAGATATAAAGTATATTGCTACTGTAGTTACGGAACATTACAAATACATCCTGAATATTCAGAATATTGATGGTATTCAGCCCACCTATGAACAGGCTGAACCACATTATAAAGGTGAAGTTCCCATCATTGAGTATCTAAATAACAAGATGGGACTGGGTGATTTTGAACTTCAGATACCATTAATTGATGCATACAACGCATTAATGAGTGACCGTGTGACGGACAAGGAACAGTTTATTGATGCTATCCTTGCTATATATGGAACACTGTTATCAGATGGTGATGAGTATGACGAAGAAGGGAACAAGATCAGTGATTCTGCCGACGAAGCACAGGAAGAACTGAAGAAAAAGAAGATTCTGGAACTGCCTGACGGCACAAAAGCAGAATACCTGACAAGAACCTTTGATGAAAACGGCGTTGAGATTCTGAAGAAAGCTATTGAGCAGGATATCCATAAGTTTTCACATATCCCTTGTATGTCGGATGAGAGTTTTGGTGGTAATGTTTCCGGGGTGGCTATGGAATTTAAGCTGCTGGGGATGGAAAATATAACCAAGATTAAGACCCGGTATTACAAAAAGGGTCTGAGAAAGAGACTGAGGATATTTGCTAATTTTTATGCAAATAAGGGAATCAGTTTTGATGTTGCCGGTATTGTTCCTACATTTACCAGGGCATTACCGAAGAATCTGTTAGAGATCAGTCAGATTGTATCTAATCTGTGGGGTAAGGTTGGAAAGAAAACGTTACTGGCCCAGATTCCTTTTGTGGATGATCCAGAAGAAGAACTGAAGACTGTGGAGAAAGAAGCAGAGGATGATTTGAAACGGCAGCAGGAAATGTTTTCTATGACAGCAAACACACCACCGGATGATACAGATACATCTGATTCTGATGAACCTGATAGCAGTCAGGATGATAAAAAGGATCCTAAAAAGAAAGATGGAAAGGTAAATGAATAATGAACGATACTGGATAGATAGGGCAAATTATCTCATATATCATCATATGCGTGATGCTGAACAGACAGCGGATGAAATAGCCACGTTATATAGAAAAGCGTCTAAATGGCTGATATATGAAGCGGGAAAGATATTTGACAGGTATCAGAACAGTCATGGTCTGACAGAAGCGGAAGCAAGGCGGCTGATTAGCCAGTTACAGGATTCCTCTTCATTGGAAGAACTGAAAAGACTGTTAGAGCAGGATGGAAGAAATCAGGAAATACTGGCACAGCTGGATGCACCAGCGTATCAGTTCAGAATTGACCGATTAAGACAGATACAGAATCAGCTTGATATTGTGATGAACAATGTTTACCAGCAGGAAAAAATACTTGCTGGTGATTTTTTTGTGGATCTGGCGAATGATTCTTATTACAGACAGATTTATGAGATACAGCACAATACATCATATGCTTTCAGTTTTGCTCATATAGACGGGAAACAGATTGATAAAGTCATTTCTATACCTTGGAGTGGAAAACACTATTCTGAACGCCTGTGGAAGAACAGCAAAACACTGACAAAAGCAATTAAAGAAGAACTACTGATTGATCTGATTACTGGGCGGCCTGAAAATGAAGCTGTAAAAATTATTGCAAATAAATTTGACCAGGGGATTTTTGAAGCAAGGCGTTTGGTTCGCACAGAAGCAGCGTTTGTTTCCGGGGAACTGAATGCAGAAGCATATGAAGAATGTGATCTGCAAAAGTATCAGTTTCTTGCGACTTTGGACTTGCGTACATCTGAGATATGTCGGTCACTGGATGGGAAAAGGTTTTTCCTGAAGGACAGGCAGGTTGGAAAGAACTATCCACCTATGCATCCGTGGTGTAGAAGTACCACTATTGCAGTCATATCAGAGGATGATATAAAAAAACTGAAAAGACGAGCACTGAACCCGGAAACGGGCAGAACTGAACTTGTTCCAGCTTCCATGACTTATGAGGAATGGTATAAAAAATATGTAAAAGATAACCCGAAGGCGAGAGGGCAGGAAAAGGCAATACAAAATAAGGCTTCTGACCAAGCGCAATATCAGAAGTATAAGAAATCGGGTATTGATGGTGTACCTGCATCATTTACAGGGTTCCAGAAACTAAAATACCAGGAGCCTGAGAAGTGGGAGCTGTTGAAGAAGGATTATAGAGAAAGGAAAAAACAATAATGAAATTTTCAGAAGCATTTAAACTCATGAAGCAGGGGGCTAAAGTAAAACTTCCGGGATGGGGTGGATTTTGGTATTGGGATGCAGAGAAAGAAACCATCATGATACAGTGCAGACCTCAGGATAGTGATACTCAGGGCGATTTACTTGACATCAGAGAAACTCAAAGAGTTGAATATACCACTATGAATATGCAGTCTAACGAATGGATTATTGCAGACGGAACAAACTGCCCGATTCTTGGTGGAGAAGCAACATTTTCCTTCGGAGAAGCAATTAAGTACCTGAAAAGAGGTATGAAAGTAGCGAGAAAAGGATGGAATGGAAAGAAACAGTACATTCAGCTTGCTACGGGAATCTCGTATAAAACTGCTGATGGTGTGATTGTAAATTGTGAACATGACGCAATTGGAAACATGGCAGTGGCTTTTGTCGGAACATCCGGTGTACAGATGGGATGGTTAGCGTCACAGGCTGATATGCTTGCAGAAGATTGGGTATTTGCAAAATAACAGAAAGGAGAAATACCAATGGTAAAAGTTAAATGTATTCAGAGATTTAATGATGTAACTCAGCCAGTTGAGAAGATGCAGCGTTTTCCAGGTGCAGTCTGGGAAGTAACAGAAGAAAGAGCGAAACATCTTGTGGCTGAAGGAGTGGTTGAAATTGTGACAGAGAAAACAACCACAGCAAAAGCACTTGAGAAGTAGAGACCTGAGGGTCTTTTTATTTTGTCTTTTTTCAGCAGACGTTAAAGAACTGTAAATCTAAGACGAATGACCCAGGCCCATCACGGGAATAGGTTGGGCGGAAAGGATAAATATGAGAAATAAAGTTTTTAGAGCACTTACACAGTGCAGATGCAAGGTTCCTATGAATTTACAGCTTTTTGCAGAAGGAGATGGTGCCGGTTCCGGTGATGATTCTGGTAACGGTGGTGGATCCGGTAGCGGTGAAGGTGATGATAGTGGGTCTGGTGATGATAAACCACAGTCATTTGATGATTTCCTGAAAGGGGAAGGGAACCAGGCAGAATTTGACAGAAGAGTCAACAAAGCAATTCATACTGCTGTTCAGAAAGCACAGGAAAAATGGGAAGCCCTGACAAACGATAAGTTGTCAGAAGCTGAAAAGCTGGCGAAAATGAACAAAGATGAGAAGGCGCAGTATATGCAGCAGAAAAAAGAAAAAGAACTTGCAGACAGAGAAGCCGCTATTACAAAGGGTGAGTTGAAGGCAGAAGCTAAAAACACACTTGCAGAAAAGAAACTTCCTGTTTCCCTTGCTGATCTGCTGGTATACACAGATGCTGACAGTTGCAATAAATCTATTGCCACTGTTGAAAAGATTTTTCAGGAAGCTGTTGAAGCAGCTGTTCAGGAAAAATTAAAGGGTGGTGACCCTCAGAAAAAAGCACCAGAAGGTAACAAAGAACTGGAAACGCAGATTGAGAAATTGATGCGTGGGTATTAAAGAAAAGGATAGGTGAATGTAATGGCTATTAATACATTAGCAACTGAAACCCTGTTTCAGCGTACTCTTGACAAGTTAGCTGTACAGGAAGCTGTGACTGGTTGGATGGATGCCAATTCAGGACAGGTTATTTATAATGGTGGTAAAGAAGTAAAGATTCCTAAACTGTCCGTTCAGGGACTTGCTGACTATGACCGTGACAATGGTTATGTTATGGGCGGTGCTACTATGACATACGAAACTCTTACAATGACACAGGACAGAGGTCGTAAATTCCAGCTTGATGCAATGGACATTGATGAAACTGGTTTTGTTACAACTGCCGCTTCTGTTATGGGTGAATTTCAGCGTGTCCATGTAGTACCAGAGATTGACGCATACCGTATTTCTAAACTGGTAACTACTGCAATTACTGCAAATAAAGCAGGTATGGTAACTTATGGCTATACACCGGGAGCGGCAAATACATCTGCCCTCAGAAAAGCAAAAGAAGGTATCAAGGCTGTTCGTGATTGCGGATATAATGGCCCACTTGTTATTATGGCAACATCTGATTTCATCACTGAGTTGGAACTGGAACTTGCTGGTAAGATTACAGCAATGACATTTTCTCAGGGTGGAATCAATACACAGGTGCCATCTATTGACGGTGTACCATTTATTTCTACACCTTCCAACCGTATGTACTCTGCTATCACATTATATGACGGCAAAACATCCGGTCAGACAGCAGGTGGTTACATTAAAGGTACAACTGCAAAGGATGTAAACTTCATTGTTACTGCCAGAACTACACCGATTGCTGTAACCAAACAGGACAAAATGAAAATCTTTACACCGGATCAGAATCAGGATGCAGATGCTTGGAAGATGAATTACCGTAGACATCATGATCTGTGGGTACTGGAAAATAAGATTGATTCTGTATTCGTATCAATCAAGGATGCTAAATCCTGAGGTGATGTGAATGATTCTGATTAAGGACAACATTGAAAGAATCGTAGATGATGTTTCACATGAGATCATTGACCAGCTGTTACTTAATGGCTGGTCAAAGGCACCAGACCCTAAACCCAAGAAGAAAAGAAAATCAGGGAGTGAGGTGGACGCAGATGCTCAGACCGTCTGATGTACGCACTGTATCAAAACTGACAGGTGAGCAGGATGAAGAACTGATTGCTGTTCTTTTGGATGATGCAGAATCTTTCGTATTGGCTTATACAATGCGTACAAAAATCATACAGCCGCTTGAAAAGCCTGTTCGTGATCTTGCCGTGATTGCTCTAAATCGTATGGGGACAGAGGGCGAAAACAGTAGGTCAGAGGGTGGAGAAACCTATAACTTCAATGACGCACCGAAGCAGATTTTTGACACCCTTAATCGTTATCGTATTTGTCGGGTAGGTGGTAAGGTTTATGAGAATAAAAAGAAGTAGACTGAACACATTTTATCTGAAAAAGAGAATCTCAAAGAAAGATAAAGAGGGGTGTTCAACAGAAGAATGGGGAACAGGAGTCCCCTTTGTAGGGGAACAGTGGCCTGCATCCGGTAAAGTGCAGGTTCAGCAATATGGAGATAGACTGAACTATATACTGAACCTAAAACTTGATGGTGCGTATCAGATTATAAGGGAAAAACAGGGTGCTTCTTTTGATTTCGGTAATGATTTGATTTTCAGAGAACAGGACGGAATCTGTATTTTTACTGATGAAGAATCTGATCCAGATTACCGGATCATTGCAATTAAACCTTACCGACAACTAAAGATGGAGTTGGAGAAGATATGAGTGATGATCTGATACAGAAATTTTCAGGACTTGTTGATATGGCTGAAGGCGGTTTACAGTCAAAAGTACACGAACAGGCTTTACGCATTCAGGCACAAGCTAAAGAATTATGTCCTGTCAGAAGGTATGGTTCCGGGGGTGGATCATTAAGACAGTCAATCCATGTTAGTACAGAACGACAGGAAGACTTGATTCACAGTGAGATATACACCAATTCAGAGTATGCACCTTATGTTGAGTTTGGTACTGGCCCCACAGGACAAGCGCATCACAACGGTATATCCCCGGACGTTGACCCTGTATATTCCCAGTCGGGTTGGATGATACCAGCTGACGCAATGTCACCAGATGATGCCGAACAGTATGGCTTTGGTATCGCAAAAGGGAAAGACGGCGAAGTCATTGGGTATTATACAAAAGGTCAGGTTGCGCAGCCTTTCATGTATCCTGCTTTTGCAGAATTGAAGGATGATGTAACACAGGAAATTAAAGCGGCACTTGAAAAAGATTTGAAAAAGGTGACAAGATGAAAAATGTAAAAGATCAGGTATATTCAGCACTTCTCACTGTTACTGAGAATGTATCAGACACATATCCGAAAGACTGGGCGAACTTCCCAACAATTCAGTATGTAGAAGAAAATAACAGTGTGTGGGAACGTACTGACAACGCTGAACAGAAGGCTAAGGTGTCATATAAAATTGATATATGGCACAACCAGAGCACATCTGATACAGCCCTTGCAGTTGATGCTGCTGTTTCTGCTTTAGGTCTGGTGAGAACCTATTGCGGTGATGCACCAGATCCAAGCGGATTGAAACATAAAGTAATGCGCTATGAAGGAATCATTGATATGAGTTCCGACATAGTGTACTGGAATTAAGAAAGAGGTGAAGATAAATGTTAGCAAATGGTACAAAACTGGGTTACTCTAAGACCGCCCCTTCTGGCAGTTCTACATCCTATACTGACTTACCAGGACTGAAGGAAATCCCGGATGTTGGAACAGATCCTGAAAAAGTAGATAATACAGTTCTGACAGATAAGCATAAAGTGTATGAAAAAGGTATCGGTGATCTGCCTGAAATGACATATAAGTTTAAATACGACAACACGAAAGCAGACAGTCCTTATCGTACACTGAGAAAAGCAGATCAGGATGGAACAGTACTGTATTTCAGAGAAACTGATCCAGATAAAACAACTCTGGATTTTGGTGCTACAGTGTCCGTAAAACGTACAGGCGGCGGCGTCAATGGTGTAATTGAATTTGAGGTAACCATGACTGTACAGACAGATATTACTTACACAGACCCGGCATAATACCGGGTCTTTTATTGAGAAAATTCAGGAGGATATAACATGGGTGGTTTAGACGAAGAAGTAAAAGATCAGAAAGAGGAAACAAAAATTGTAGATTTGGATGAAGAAAAAAAGAAAAGAAAGCCTTTTCATTATTGGACAGTAGGTGGCAGAGATTACCGTCTGAAACTTAAAGCGTCTAATATTGAAAAGCTGGAAAATAAATATAAATGTAACGTCATGCATCTGGTAGATGATATGCCGGCATTATCTGTAATGCTTACTATCATTCAGGCGGCAATGCTTCCGTGGGAACATGGAGTTAAGTATGATGATATTCTGAACCTGTTTGACAAATATGTTGAAGAGGGTGGAAGTCAGATTGATCTGTACAAAAATGTTGTGATTCCGACTCTGGCGGTATCTGGTTTTTTTACGCCGAAGATGGCAGCGGAAATTCTGGAAGCAACAGACGAAGAACTGTAACAACTACAAGCGAATATTTGTGGGCGATTTACCCGGATGCATTAGACTGTGGAATACGGCCTGAATTATTTTGGGATTCCACTTTAAATGAAATCATGGATATGATGGAGAGTTATGTCAGATGCAGAGCAAGAGATAGGAAACAGCAGATCAGTGATAACTTTATTCTGTCAAAGGCTCTGACACTGAACCTTTCAACCTTGTTCAATGAAAAGGCTGAACTTTGTAATCCATGGGATTTTTACCCACAAACATTCAAAGAAGATAAAGAAAATTATGAACATCAGAAGCTAGAAGCAGAACTTGCCGATTATAGGGACAAGCGCAGACGGTGGGCTGATGAATTTAACAGACGAAGGCAGCAGGGAATGTAACCCTGCTTATTTTATTGTCAGGAAGGGGGTGAAAATGTATGGGTGATACACTTGCAAAACTGAAAGTCATTCTGGAAGCATCCACAGCTTCTTACAAGAAAGAAATGGAAAAAGCCCAGAAAGTGACCAAAAACGTCAGTGATTCTGTTAAGTCTGAAACATCAAAAGTCAAACAGGCTATGAAAATGAATGATGCGACAGAGTCAGTGAAAAAGCAGGTTTCTGTGTTCCAGAAAATGAAACAGGCGATCACTAAATATCAGGTGAAGGCCGGAATAAAAGTACCTACACAGGACTTTCAGGAATTGCAGTCAGGTATGAAAAAGGCAGAAGGTACGCTTAGTTCTTTGATTGCAAAACAGGAAAAGTACGAAGCAATTGGTGTGAAAAAGAACAGTTCAGCGTGGAAGTCATTACAGTATGACATTCAGGGAGCCAAAAATGAGATTGAAGGGTACAAAAATGAAATGGCTGAAATGCAGTCAAACGGTACTGCATTTACAAGGGGATATTCTATACCGAAAGAAATCTTTAAAGGAATTGGTAAAGGTGCGTTAGGTCTTGGAAATTTGGGACTGAATGCTGCTCAAAAGGGCTGGGGTGGTCTAAAAAAAGTTATCAGCGGTACAGCGTCTGCATTGACGAAGGTAACTACAGTTATTAAAAGAACATCTGGTGCATTCGCCGCACTCATACAGAAGTTTACAAGCGGTATTCCTGTTTTACGAAGGTTCACAGGTGCAACAAAATCAGCATCTGGTGGACTGGGCGGTGGATTAAAAAACATTCTCAAATATGCGTTCGGTATCAGGTCACTTTTTGCTTTAGTGAATAAGCTGAGGAGTGCGTTAGTAGATGGATTCAAAAACCTGGCACAGTACAGTGGTGAGACAAATAACAGTATTTCAATGCTGATGTCTTCTCTGACGCAGTTAAAGAATGCATTTGCAGCGGCATTTGCACCTATTTTGAATGTGATCGCACCTATTTTGAATACACTGATCCAGAAGATTATTTCTGTAGTTAATACATTTGGTCAGTTGACGAGTGCATTAACAGGTAAAACAACTTACATTAAAGCGAAAAAAGTTCAGCAGGATTACGCCAAGAGCCTGAACAGTAATGCCAATTCAGCTAAAAATGCCAAAAAAGCAAATGAGGAATTGAAACGTACCATTCTGAGTTTTGACCAGATCAACAAGATGGATGATAACAGCAGTTCTGACAGTAACAGTGGAATAGCTGATACAGGTGGTCTGTCACCTTCAGATATGTTTGAGACTGAAAGCATTCCTTCAAAGATTAAAGGGATTGCCGACATGATTAAGCAAGCCTGGAAGAATGCTGATTTTACAGAAATCGGTGCTATGGTCGGCAATAAACTGAACGCCGCACTGAACAGCATCCCATGGGATAAGATCAAGAACACCTGTAACAAGATTGCAAAGAGTGTTGCCACTTTCTTGAATGGTTTCCTTGAAACTGTCGATTGGAAATTGGTTGGTAATACCCTTGCACAGGGTATCAATACCGCCTTCGGTATGGCAAATACGTTTGCTGAAAATTTCCACTGGGATAGCCTTGGGAAAGCAATTGGTAACGGTATCAATGGTGCGCTGGGTGGTCTGGACTGGAACCTGATACAGGAAACTGTACGCAATATCGCAACAGGAATTACTGATACACTAAACAGCTTCATTCAGACAACTGATTGGGCGTTAGTTGGTCAGTCGTTCGGTAATGGTATCAATACCATTCTGGACTTCTTCCATACCGCTATCAATAACTTCGATTGGACAGGCGCTGGTACAGCACTTGCAGATTTTGTCAATAATGCAGTAAATACCATTGATTTTGTCAATTTAGGACAAACTATATCAGATGGAATCAAAAGTGTTTTTGATTTTGGCATAGCTGCGATTGAGGGCATTGACTGGTGGACAATTGGTGAAAAAGTTCGTGATGGTTTAGCTGCTATTGACTGGAACGGCATAGCTGACGGATTCTTTGAACTTATTGGCGCTGCATTTGGCGGTTTGTCTGCATTTTTCGGTGGACTTCTTTCTGATGCAGTATCTGGGGCACAGAAATATTTCCAGAAGAAAATTGAAGAATGTGGTGGAAATGTTGTCAAAGGAATTTTTAAAGGCATCAAGGATGCTATTGTTGGCATTGCGGAGTGGATAAAAGATCACATTTTTACACCATTCATGAAAGGTTTTACAGCCGCATTTGGTATTCATTCACCGTCAACCGTCATGGCTGAACAGGGTAAATATATCATTGATGGTCTTCTAAAAGGTGTAAAAGATAATATCAGCAAGTTCCTGAATTATATTAAAGAGATTCCAGGTAAAGTGCTGAAAGCAATTGGAAATATCAAGAACAAGGTCTTACAAAAAGGTTCTGACATTGTTTCTGGTCTGAAAGATGGATTTACAGAGAAAGTTTCTACATTCACCAGTGTTCTTGGTACACTTCCTGAGACAATCAGGAATGCTATTCCAAACCTGTTTGATGTAGGATCAAGTATCATTCAGAACTTCGCAAACGGATTTTCAAGTGTTCATATTCCTATGCCACACATTGGTTGGGACTGGACAGGTGGAAGCATCCGTATTGGTAATTTCTCATTTTCATTACCACGTTTTAATCTGCAATGGTACGCAAAGGGTGGATTCCCGGAAATGGGACAGTTATTCATTGCAAACGAAGCAGGACCTGAGATGGTCGGTAAGATGGGAAACCGAAACGCAGTAGCCAACAATAACCAGATCGTTGATGGTATCAGGAATGGTGTATTTGAAGCTGTACTTGATGCGTTCAATGCCAGTGGAATCCTTGAAAGGGATGATTCTGAAAAAGAAGTTACTCTTGAATTTACACTGAAGGCTGACAGCGAAACACTGTATAAGGTAGTTCGCAAGGGCAAGAAGAAATATGATTACCGTTTTGCGGTAACTGAGACAATTTGACAGGGGGTGTCACATGGACAACATTGTAATCAAAGTGGGTGGTGTGACACTACCCAAGGAAGTTTCTAAGTTTAAATGGAAAAAATCAGATGTATCTGCGAAGAATGCAGGAAGAACACAGGATGTTAAGATGCATAAGAACAGGCTTGCAAAAAAGTGCACTCTGAGCCTTGGTTGGGTAAATCTGACAAAAGAGCAGATACACCAGATTCTTGTTGCATTTGATCCAGAATATATAATGGTAACTTACTGGGATCCTTTAGCTGGTACTGATGTAACAAAAGAGTTTTATACAGGTGATATGGAAGCAAATGTAAAATGGTGGGCGAAAGGTCATGAACGTTATTCCACACTTGATTTTGATGTGATTGAGAGGTAATAAAAATGATTAATGTATCATCCGCATTCAAAGCAGCATTAGAAAATGATAACAGAAATTTTTCAGGATCCTGTACAATTACATTAGCATCTGGTAAGTCAATCCCCATTGACGACAGCCAACTGTGGGATAATGGTTTTGTAATTAATGATTCTACATCTAGTACGGGTAGTTTTGATATAGGTTCAGCAATAGTTCAGAAGTTCACATTAAGACTGAACAACATGTATGATGATTTTACTGAGTACGATTTTACAGGTGCTGAAATCTCAAATATAAAAGTGTCATTGAGTTTATCTGGTAAGACTGAAGCTGTCTCTAAGGGCGTGTTTACAGTAAATGATACAAGCTATGATGGCGATATCATTACACTGGAATGCTTGGACAACATGCATAAATTTGATGTTAATTACAGCAAGAGTAATCTTACATATCCTGCAACGCTATTACAGATTGTACAGGATGCATGTAGGTGCTGCGGTGTGACTTTAGCAACAGATTCTCTACAGTTTGAGTATTACAATTATGTGATTCAGAAAAAACCAGATGATAACACTATGACATTCCGTGATGTTTTGGCGTGGGTTGGTCAGATTTCTGGTCATTTTTGGAAATGTAATAAAAGTGGTCAGTTATCAGCTGGTTGGTATAATATGTCTGACTTGTCGGCAGGTACAAATATACATACGTTACAGACAAATGTTGTCACGGATGTAAATGTGGACATGGATGATGTTGTAATCACATGTGTAAGGGTTGTGACTGAAGATGAGAACTCTAATCAGGTAACATTTCAGTCTGGATCAGACGGATATGCTTCTGTTATTGATGGGAATAAATTAATCAATAAGGACAATGCCGCAGAGATTGTTTCAATGATTGGCGGACGTGTAGTTGGTTTGAGATTCAGGCCAATGGATGTCAGTGCATTACAGGATCCTACAATTGAAGCCGGTGACGGGGCAATAGTATATGACCGTAAATTAAAGTCATATAAGACTTTTTTCACCAATGTTGTATTTTCTATTGATGCAGACAATCAAATGTCAAATGACGCAGAATCAGCATTGCGTAACAGTGCTGAAAGATTTTCAGAAGCAACGAAAATTTACCAGTATTTGAGAAAACATTTAAGCAAGAATAAAACTGAATGGGAAAAGGCAATGGAAGAACTGGAAAAGGCAATGAAAGAACAGGCAGGTCTTTATCCGGTTATCAAAACACTAGAAGATGGAAGCAAGGTGTATTATATGTGTGACCATCCGACGTTAGAAGAATCAAAAGTTGTGTTTGAACTTAATGCGAAAGGTTGGGCGGTAAGCACAGATGGCGGTAATACATGGAATGCAGGTCTTCTCGTAGACGGCACCATGATTACGAAAATTCTGAATAGTATTGGAATTAATGCTGATTGGATCAATACTGGAGCTTTTACTGTTCTGGATCCTGATGGGAATATCATGTTCAAAGCGGACACAGCAACCGGGCATGTGGATATCATAGCAAATTCTTTTCAGCTGAGGGGAAAAACTCTTGAAGAGATAGCGAAAGAATCAACAAAGAATTATGTTGATGCAGTTGTTGGGGATAAGATAAAGGATATAAACACACAGTATTTTGATTCCTATGACCCTACGCTTACGAATAAGCCAGCGTCAGACTGGACTGATACGGATGCGAAGGAAAAACACATTGATGATATTTTCTATAATACCACTACTAAGAAAATGTTCCGTTTCGTCAAGATTGAAGGCGTTTATAGTTGGGAGAGCTTTGATGATCCTGATATAAAAGCTGCGCTTGATGCTGCTTCAACAGCACAAGATACCGCAGATGGAAAAAGACGCGTGTTTTTGGTCACACCTAAACCACCATATGATGAGGGTGATATGTGGGTTACCTCTACCACTGATGGAAAAGGTGAAATAAAAATCTGCAAAACCCCCAGACAATCTGGTGCATTTTCATCCGCTGATTGGATCAGTCCGTCTTATGTGGATTCTGATGATGTGGATAATGCGATTAATGAGTATGATACCAGTTTAGGGCAACCGGAAATTTTTAATAAACTGACCAATAACGGAAAAAACAAAGGTATTTATATTCAGGACGGTGAACTGTATATAAATGCAAGCTATATCCTGTCTGGCGTTTTAGCAGGAAAACTGATTAATGGTAAAGGGCTGAATGTCACTGATAAGGAAAATAAAACAACATTTTATATTGATAATGATGGCAATGTCATGATTGCCGCCAAAACTCTTACTATAGGTGGTAAGGATGTAGAAGATATTGCTGGAGATACTATTGATGAAAAAATAAAGAAAGCAATTCCGTTGGTTATACAGTTATCAAGTGAGTATCAGGCAATTCCGGTAAATGCAGATGGAAACTATTCAAGTTTTCCAAGATGCGAGGTAAAAGTACAGGTTTTTTATGGGGAATCGGATGTTACATCAGAAGCAGCTATATCGTACTCGACAGAAAACATAACAGGCACGTGGTCTTCAGGTACACACACTTATTCCGTAAAGAGCTTGTCCGAAGACATTGGATGGGTTGATTTTTCAACGACTTATAACGGAATAACAATAACCAAGCGCTTTAATATTGCAAAACAGTATGCTGGCGGGAACGGTACGAACGGAAAAGATGCCACTGTTTATTACCTTGAATGTGAAACAACAACGATCAAAAGATGTTCAAACAGCTCTGGCGGATATGATTATTCGCCTTCTCCGCTGGTGTTTCATTTGTATTCGCAGACAGGAGCAGAGGAGAGAAAACAAAACATTTCCGGTAGATGGACGTTTGAGTATACAGAAGACGGAAGCACATGGAACGCTATTTCTGGAACTGGCGTGGGAATAGATATGAAATTCTCCGCATGGGATAGGATAACTAACAGAACCACTGCCATCAGATGTACTGTCGGAAATTCTTCCGGAGTCATCCTCGGGATGTTGAGCGTATCTGTACTTGCGGATGCGGAAGTGACAAGAGAAGCTGTTTTTAACGCTCTGACTGACAATGGCGATCGTCAACTTATAGCCTATGGCTCAGATGGGAAATTGTACATTAATGGCGAATACATAAAGTCTAAAACCATAACGGCCGATCTTATCGACGTGAATACACTTGATGCGATTGTTGCAAAAATAGGCGGATTTGTGGTCGGGTCTACCAGTATACATACCAGCGGCCGCAATTCCATGACGTCAACTACGCAAGGTGTATACATAGGAACAAACGGATTTAGCGTATATAAAGACGCGGGAAATTATTTTAATATGAACACTAGTGTAGGATTGCAAATAAAAGGCGGTACTATCAAATTAGGCAATGTAACTCTTGCGGAAGCATCTGATAAAAAGTCTCTGAGCGTCAAATATGGTATGCAGGTACACACTCAAAGATCATCTGGAGAATTCACGGACGGTTCAGGCGAATTTAAACTAATCAACTTGACTACTGTCTCATCGGGACAAACTCTTTGCATTGCGAGTAATATCGTATATAAGTTGTCGTCTTCTTCAAAAAGATACAAAAACCATGTTCGAGATATGGATAGCTCTGAAGCGGATAAACTCCTTAAAGTTCCAGTGGTATGGTTTCAATATAAAAAAGGTTATTTGAGAGAAGGAGACTCATTTGAAGACAAACCAGTGCCGGGATTCTATGCGGAAGACGTGTATAAACAATATCCTGAAGGAGTAATATTTAATGAGGATGGGCAGATAGAAGACTGGAATTACAGAACCATGATTCCGGCAATGATGAAAGTTATTCAGGATCAGAATGAAAGAATTAATACATTGGAAGATACAGTGAGCACATTGAACGAAAGACTGAACAAACTAGAGGAAATGTTGAAAGGGGTGGTTAAATAATGCTGATTGCGAATTTCACCAATTATGGTGAAGAAATTACAGTAGACGGACTTTGGCAATATGATTATGGTCAAAGATTACAAATTAATGGACTTAATCTCCCGGATGTATTTGAGGTTCATTTATTCTGGAAGGGATTGGAAGAAGCAAAAGTTGTAACAGGTTATAGCGAGAATAATAAGTTTTATGTTGATATTCCAAACGAGTCACTTAAACAGAGACAAGCTATCACTGTTTATATTTATCTATCAACACCTGAAACAGGAAAAACTGTAAATACCGTGATGATGTTTGTAAATAAACGGCCAGAGCCTGAAGGATTTGAAATTCCCGAAGACATTGATTTATTCCACCACACATTGACCGCTGTTGGGGAATATACAAGGCAAACAAAAGAAGCTGCACATATGGCAGATGCCAGAGCAACCGAGTCGGAATCCTGGGCACATGGGCATAAACTTTATCCAGAACGTGATAAAGACAATGCAAAGTATTATGCAGATCAGGCGAAACAAGTTGCGACAAAGAATGGCTTCTGTCACATGGAAATACGGGAAGATGGACATCTATATTTATCCCGTACAGAAAATATTGTACAGAGTTTGGATTTTAAGATAAATGATAAAGGGAGATTGGGGGTTATGATGTCATGATAGAAACAGATTTAGGGTGTGTGACTGCCTATGCTGATGCAGTGGCACAGGGTTACACAGGAACTCGTAAAGAATTTGGTCAGGTGCTGGCTAATTTTGCAGATTCTGCAACACAGGTTGCAGCAGACAGGACAGCGGTAGAAACTGCAAAGAAATCAGTAGAAGTAATGCAGTCAGATGTAACACAAAAACAGGAGACTGCGGCTTCCAATATGAAAACAGCTGTCGAAGCCGCTGAAAAAGCAAAACAGTCTGCAAGTAACGCAGAAGCATCAAAACAGGCCGCTGCTAAGTCTGAACAGAACATCAACAATACCGTGACAGCTTTTGATAGTCATGTCGAAGAAAAGAAAAGCGAAGCAGACACAGCAATAAATAAAACGAAAGATGCCGCAGTCAAAGCTGTGACAGATCAGCAGACTGCATCTATTCAGGAAGCAAAAAGTCAGATTGCGTCCTACATTACAGAAAAAGAAAGCGTAGCAGAAGACCAGATTAATAAACATACATCTGATAAGATTACAGAACTGAATAAAGCAGCAAGTACAGCAAAGACTGCATTAGAACAGTCCATATCAAATTCAGAAAAAGCAAAAACAGCTCTGGACGGTAGTATTACCAATTCTGTCACATCCAAAAATAATCTGGATAAGAGTATTGAAACAAGTGCCGGCAAAAAATCAGATCTTGATACCAGTATCAAAAATGCTGATACAGCAAAGACTGCATTAGATACTACCACGACTACTGGAAACAATGCATTGCAGGCATTACAGAGTGAAAATAGTTCAGCCGCATCAAACCTTGAAGAGTTGAGAGGTGAAAACTTTAATTCACAGGAAATTCTGGCAGGGGTTGCTGACCTGAGGGCATATCTTGGACTGTCAGATGATGATATTCTTGGTTTACAGGTAGATTACAGGAATAAAACTTTTAAGAGACTGGCAGGTGCCACTAACCTGACACCCGGCACTGACTTTGACAGATTTTCCATGTATGGTGGCAGACGTAAATGTAATGTTGCTGATGATGGAACTATCAGTGCTTGGTTTGGTGATGAAAGTTATGCGGAAGATGGTTCAAATGGACAGGTTATGGTATATCAGCCTAAGTTCTATTATCTGGTATGCCCGGTCGTATATGATCCAATTGATACAGGTATTGGTTACCATTTGAGAAAAGCAAATTACTATGTATCAGAAAAACCAAGACCAGGTTTCAGACTGCATCCTGCTTTTTATGATGTAAATGGAAATGAGATTGATTATTTCCTGACCAGTGCAGATGAAGGCTCTGTATATGATGTATCTGCATCTGCTTATCTGTTACAGGATGAACAGGTGTTAAATGCGGCAGAAGATAAGTTTTGTAGTATTTCAGGTGCAAGGCCTGCATCTGGGTACTCACAGAATCTCACAAGAACATCCGTTGAACAGTTGGCACAAAACAGAGGTACAAACTGGCATGGTGATCTCATCAAACAGGTATCTGCCGAACAGCTGCTGATGATTATTGAAATGGGTGTTATGGAATTACAGACACCGATTGGTTTAGGTGTTGTCAATATTCCGTGGGAAACTGGCGATAATAAAACCTGTTCTTATGCCGCAGTAACAGGTAGTACTTCCAGTATTGGAAACGGTACAGGTAGGGCTGCAAAATCAACTGTTTATCCAGGCAATGTTGCAACAGAATATACAGATAACGGTAAAACATCAATTTGTTGGCGCGGAAAAGAAAACTTCTGGGGTAACATATGGAAATTTGTATACGGTGTGAATATTTGGGGTAATGGCAAAATGGCAGGGGGTCAGCCATATATTTGCAAAGACTTCAATTTTGCAGAAAACAAGAATAGTGATAACTATGAAGCTGCTGGTTTCACCGTAGCCGCAAAAGCTGGTTATATCTCTGCAATGGGGTATTCAACAAAATGCGACTGGTTGTTTATGGCTTCTGAATGTCTTGGAAACAGCGCACTTCCTGTCGGTGACTACACCTATATTACTGAGCTTCTGAATGGTTACAGAATTGCTCTATTGGGTGGTAGTTGGAGTAATGGCGTTAATGCCGGGCCTTTCTGTTGGTATCTGAGTTACGGTGTCGGTAGTCGGAATCGTAATTTCGGGGGTCGCTTGGTATATATCCCAACCAAGGACTCAGATGTTTATCTTGCTGCCATTGCGTCATGGAAGGCTCAAATGGCAGCCGCTTAATAAATAACTAAATAATGGGTTGAAAGAATCGCTGATATTTTTACCTGTATTGATTAACATAAAAATCAATTACTCAATTAGGTAGTAATTGGAATAATGACGTTAATACCAGGCCTTTCTATTGGAATCTGAATAACAGTGTCGGTAATCGGAATCGTAATATCAGGGGTCACTTAATATATTTGCATTGTCAGCCGGGTGGGATATCCGGCTGATTTTTAATCCCATTTCTTTCAACCCTGCCACATGGCAAAACAGAAAAATAGGCGGTGCAGACAAGTCAGAAATGATAATACCGCCTTACTTAATTACTAAAGAGGAAATGTCAACCGTATTTACCGGGCATACATCTGATGTATGCTGACTGAAATTCGGAACTGCAATATACCAAAAATGAAACGTTATGACCATCTATTTGAGAAAATTTGTGATATTGAAAATCTGAGAAAAGCACATAAGAACGCAAAGAAAGGAAAAGGGTGGTACAAAGAAGTTCAGGAAATAGATAAAGATCCAGATAAGTATCTGGAGCAGATTCAGGAAATGCTCATCAATCATATTTATAGAACATCTGAGTATGAAGTGTTTTATAAGGATGATGGCAGAAAGAAGAGAAAGATTTATAAGTTGCCTTACTTTCCTGACAGAATTTGTCAGTGGGCTATCTTACAGGTAATTGAACCTTGCATCATCAATAACCTGACTACTGACACATACTCAGCAATACCGGATAGAGGAATACATAAGGCTCTGCATAAAATGCAGGATGCAATGTGGAATCATCCAGAAGAATGTAAGTATTGCTTAAAACTGGATGCAAGACATTACTATCAGTCAATCAACCATGATCTTCTGAAAGAAAAATATTCCAGAATGTTCAATGATTCTGAACTGGTATGGTTACTGACTGAAATTATTGATAGCATACAGACCGCAGACATTGAAGATCTGACGGCAATTTATTTACTGGAAGAAGATGTTGATCCTGAAACTGGAATACCGATAGGCAATTATTTATCACAGTATTCAGGAAATTTTTATTTTTCATCATTTGACCATTGGATAAAGGAACAAAAACACATCAAATATTACTTTCGGTATATGGACGATATTGTTATTTTTGCAAGGACAAAAGAAGAACTTGTTGAGTTAAGAAAAGAAATTGATGTTTACTTTAGAGCTGAACTTAAACTAAACATTAAAGGAAACTGGCAGGTGTTTCCGACATTTATCAGAGGAGTTGACTTTTTAGGGTACCGGACATTTTACAAATACACTTTGTTAAGAAAGACAACCTGTATAGATATGACTAAGAAATTAACTGCATTGCGTGTAAAAGTGGAATCAGGGAATATGATGAACTATTCAGAATGGTGCAGCTTAAACAGCTATAAAGGATGGCTTATATCATGTGATTCCTTCCGGTTGTATCAGAAATACATAGAACCGTTATTACCCTATGCAGATGATTATTATAAATACAACATAAAACCAAAATCTAAGAAAGGACAGAAAGCAGCATGATTGATTATGGAAGACAGAAAAGTACAGTAAAACCAGAGGAAATTGAGATTACAGAGAATATGGTATTTATCGCATCTGGAATCTCAGAAATTACAGAAGAAGGTACAGATAGTCAGCCAGGATTTGCTGGGTATGAGTTTGATCTTGTCGGATATGACAAAGATGAGTATATCAAATTACAAGCAACATCAAATAAATCATTGCAGGAACAGGTGGAAACCACTCAGGAAGCACTTGATTTCCTTTTATTTAATGCTTAATGATAGAAAGGGGTGAGACTTATGGGAGCATATTTTGCATTGCGTCTTGAAAAAGGCAAATTGAATTACAACACAGTAGTTCAGAAATATCCACAGTTCAAGGAAGATATTGATCTGATTCTTCTTGCAGATGGGTATGTCGTAAATGAAGACGGTACAGTCACAGAAGTAAAATAGACCATAGGTACAAAAACGACCGCCATATGACATTTATATAATGTCACAGGCGGTTGTTTTGTGTACAGAAAGGAAGTAATGAAAGAGATTCTACTGGAAACCTATTCTGTTGCACTTCCTATTATTTTAACTGCTCTTATGGGCTACATTGTGTGGCTTTTAAAGAATCAGAAAAAAGATAGGGATGCGAACAGTAAAGGGACCATGCTGTTACTGAAAGTACAATTAATTGAATACCATGACCGTTATATGACAGATGGTGATATTCCATCCTACGCTTATCAAAATTTTTGTGAGATGTATGATGCATATCATGCCCTTGGTGGTAATGGTATGATTACAAAAATGAAACATGAGATTGAAGAATTGCACTTAAAGAAGAAAGAAGGGAATAGTCATGAAAAAAATTAACTGGCTTGTAAGAATTAAGAATAAAGCGTTCTGGGTTGCATTTATCCCGGCGGTACTCCTGTTAATTCAGGTAATTGCATCTGTGTTTGGCATCCAGATTGATCTGGGTAATCTGGGAAATAAATTGTTAGAAGTGGTCAATGCCGTGTTCAGTATACTGGTAATTCTTGGAGTAGTTACAGACCCTACTACTGCTGGAATCACCGATAGTACACAGGCACTTGAATATACAGAACCGAAAAAATAGGGGGTAGGACTGTGGAGATTAAGGGTATTGATGTTTCCAGATGGAATGGAGTTATTGACTGGCCCACCGTAGCAAACTACGGTATGGGCTTCGCTATCCTGCGAATCACAGAAGCGGGAAACGTGATAGATAGCTACTTTGAAGCCAATTATAAAGGCTGTACTGCCAATAGTATTCCTGTCGGTGTTTACAAGTATAGTTATGCAGTCAATGTTTCAGAAATTCAATATGAAGCAAAAAAAGTAATTGAAGTCCTGAATGGACGAAAATTGGATTATCCTGTGTTTTTGGATATTGAAGATAAGTGTCAGGAGAATCTGTCAAAACATCTTATGATGCAGATGATTAACGCATTCAGAGAAATCATCATTAAAGCCGGTTATCAGTTTGGCATTTATTGCGGGTACTCTTGGTATCAGTACCAGCTTCCAGAGGATGCGAAAAAGTATGATTGTTGGTTAGCTGCTTATCCGTCACAGGATGATGGAACAATGCAGATCAGATTAAAACCTGCCGCTGGTATTGGCTGGCAGTATTCCAGCAAAGCAAAGATACCGGGGATTGCTGGAACAGTAGACAGAAATGTATTTTATAAAGATTACACTGCTGCTGTAAAAAATGAGAATAAGGGGGAAACGACAATGGATAAAGCTATTGAAAAAGTTATCCTGATTGCGAAAAACGAAGAGGGCTATTTGGAGAAAAAATCAAACAGTCAGCTTGACAGTAAAACAGCAAATGCAGGATCTGCTAACTATACAAAATATTGGAGAGATATAGAACCATCCTATCAGGGACAGCCTTGGTGTGCGGCGTTCGTATCTTGGTGTTTCATGAAAGCCTTTGGTCTGGAAAAAGCTAAAAAATTGCTGAAACACTGGCCTTACGTGTACTGTCCAACACTGGGAAATTTGTTTACCCGGAACGCAAACCCGAAAATCGGTGACATTGTTATCTTTTATCATAACGGTACATTTACCCATACAGGACTTGTTACCGCCGTAATCGGTGATCGTTTCTATACGATTGAAGGTAATACAAGTGGGGCATCCGGTATTATCGCAAATGGTGGCGGTGTATGTGCTAAAAGTTACCTCAATAGTCAGATGCCCGGAACTAAGTTCTGTACACCGGATTATAGTATTGTATCTGATGCATCCGCACCTGCAAAACCTGAGAATACATCATCTAATACTACACAGACAGGAGAGGAATATATGTTTGAGCCAAAAACTGTAAAAGCTGGTGACAAGAATACCTCTGTACTTTTGTTACAGGAGATTCTAAAATCACGTGGATTCAAAGGAAAAAATAAAAAAGACCTTGACCTTGACTGGGAAGCAGGAGATAATACCATATATGCTCTGAAACAGTATCAGAAATCAAGAGGTCTGGATGTTGATGGGGTATGTGGATCAGCAACATGGAAAGATCTAATTGCTATTTGATGCGAATATGGTGGCAATGCCACCAATTTGCCACCGACATAGAAATATACGTGAAAGACTTAAAAAGACAAATAAACTGAACGCCTGATAATTACTTATGTTATAGGAGTTTGAAAGCTGTAAAAAGCAATGAAAAGTGAACCATAGATAAACTGTTCACGTGGAGACGGTGGTCTTGCTTTCCAAGGGAGAGATCGACTCGAAAAAGGTTCGGGTTGAGTTCTCTTTGGAAGATATGGATATGTCCGAGTTCCAAGATGGAGCAACCTATCCGCAGATCAAGGAGTATGTTTTGGAGCATACCGGGTTAAAGGTTTCCAACCTTTATATTTCTCAGATAAAGAGAAAATGCGGACTGGAAGTCGGCAAGAACTACAATCTGCCGAAGTCCGAGGATTCCAGACAGCCACAATGCCCACCGGAGAAGGAAAAAGCAATCCGAGAAGCATTCAAATATTTTGGGATGATCTAACATCCAGCAAAATGGAGGTTTCTTATGGATAGATTGATTTCTTGTGAGTTCAACATGGATAACGCCTGTGTGGAGCTGAAATTCCTTGATGGCAGCATGATTTCTATTGATACCATCGCAGTGGAGAACGAGGTTGCCGACAATATGTATCAGCGGTCAGAACTGGACTATCTGATCTACAATGATCCGATTGGATATGCTGATTTGATACTGAACGGTAATCCCGAAACCTATTTGAAAACTGTAACTGAATACAAACCGCTTGATAGCTAACCAACACTTTGCCCGTGGGAAAAATTCTGCGGGCAATTTTTTTGTATCTTTTCTGTGAACTCTATTGATTTTGGCTGTCTAATGTGGTAGACTATGTGCGAAGTCTAATGGTGTAGACAAGGAGGGCGTGAATATGGATTTTCCGAAGATTCACGAAAGTGAATATCGTTTTTGTTTGATTATGTGGGAGCATGAGCCGGTTACTGCTGTCGAGCTTGTAAAGCTGTGCCAGGATCAACTCGGATGGAAAAGGACTACGACTTATACCGTTATCAAGCGTCTTGGAGAGCGTGGTGTGCTGAAGAACGACAATGGCACTGTTACTTCTCTCGTTTCCAAAGATGAAGCCCAGGCGTGTGAGATCGATGAACTGGTTGAGAAAAAATTCGAGGGTTCTCTGCCTGCCTTTATCGCTGCTTTTACAAAGCATCAGGCTATGTCCGAAGATGAGCTTGATGAGGTACAGCGCATGATCGACCGCATCAGGAAAGGAGGTTCACAATGAACGAACTCTTTTTGAAAATTATCAACATGAGTATATCTGCAAGCTGGCTTATCCTGGCTGTGCTGATACTCAGGCTTGTTTTGAAGAAAGCTCCCAAGTGGGTCAATGTTCTGCTTTGGGGTATCGTGGCTGTCAGATTGATTTGCCCGCTCTCTTTTGAGAGCGCATTAAGCCTTATCCCAAGTTCAGAAACAATTCCGTTGGATATTGAAATGGCGGCCAAACCCACAATAGACAGCGGTGTTCCGGCGATCAATAGTGTGGTCAATCCTGTTCTATCCTCATTTGCCCCACCACAGCATGTATTGACGAGTGCAAACCCGCTTCAGATTTGGATTCCGATTTTGAATATTATCTGGTTGATTGGTGTCGGCGCCCTTCTCTTGTATACCGCAGTTAGTTATTGGCGCCTATGTCGTAAAGTGGATACCGCTGTTCGCTACAAGGGCAACATTTTCCAGAGTGAGAATGTAAGTTCTCCGTTTGTCCTGGGCATTATCAAACCGAGAATCTATCTCCCGTTCAACATGAATGGTCAGGATCTGGAGCACGTTGTTGCCCACGAACAGGCGCACATTCGCCGCAAAGACCATTGGTGGAAGCCTCTTGGTTTTCTCCTGCTGACGATTCATTGGTTCAATCCTCTCATGTGGTTGGCTTATGTTCTGCTGTGTCGTGACATTGAGCTTGCCTGCGATGAAAAAGTCATCAAGGAACTTGGCAATGAGCAGAGAGCCGATTATATGCAAGCACTTGTTGCCTGTAGTGTAAACCGCCGCATGATCGCCGCTTGTCCTCTTGCCTTTGGCGAGGTAGGTGTAAAGGAGCGCGTGAAGTCTGTGATGAATTATAAGAAGCCTGCGTTCTGGGTTATTATTATTGCAGTCATTATTTGCGTGGGCGTTGCGGCCTGCTTCCTGACGAATCCTAAACAAGACCGCTATACATTGCGAATTGTTGTTCCCGCAGGAAGTCAAGAGGAATTTGTATATACGGAGGAGGAAGTCAGCACAGTCAGAAATTCAATCAAAATATGGTCTGGTGATGGATTGGGTGATACAGAAGTTCTTTTGTTCCCCGTTAATAAAACAGCAGAAACCGGATACACAGCCACTTATCTTACGCATGGTATGTCTGTGGAATTTGATGCAGAAAATGATACGTGGTTTAAGATTGGTGTGAATATGCAGAACCCCACCAATGAGGACATTATTGTTTATGTTGAAGTAGAAAATGTAGAAGTGCGTATTGTGGACGAGATAAATTCCGTAATAGAGTGGTTTGATTACCTTGAAACCCCTGATGAAATGAAATGGGACGGTAGTCTTGAAATCAGCCTCACCGAGTTTCCAGATGTGACCTTCCGTTGGACTTACGGAGAGATGCTGGCTGTTAAGGGTAGTAAAAGCACTTCACTTTATACGGGGATGCCAATCTGGAACGCCTATTTCTGCGACCTCACTGGCGACGGTTTGCCTGAGTTGTGTTCTTCAATCAGTTGGGGCTCAGGCATGATTGACAACCGTGTCATTATCTATGACTATGCAAACGGAGTAAGCTATGAGCTGTCTGACAGAGGGTATTTTGATTTCACTCTCAGACAGGATCATCAAGATGGCCGCTTGTATGTAGATAAAACAAAATATCATACTGATGAACTGGTAGAAACCGGCCGACTGGTTTTCAAGAATCATTGCATTCAGATTGAAGGTTTTTCCAACGAAGCGCATCAGGTGTTCCAAGCTGAAATTCTGGAAATTCATAATGGCAATTATCTTGTGAAGCCTGTTGAAGGTAGCTGGGAATTGAGTAGTGCAGACCGAATTGAAGTGTCGATCAGAAATGTGCATCCATCACCGGAACCTGAAATCGGAGATGTGATCGAAATTGAATACGCTGGTGAAATCCTTGAAACCTATCCTGCACAAATTGCAGATGTTTATGGTATCAAGGTTATTGAGAAAAACAAAGGCTTTACCCATCTGGCAAACGATGATTAGAAAATCACAAATATCGAATAATTAGTTTCAAGCAGATAAACCGCTGCAATTCTCATTCCAAAGGGGGGATGAATGTTGTAGCGGTTTTTTCTTTTTATGGTTCAAATGCCAGCATTGTTTTCGTTGGCAGTTTCTCGTTTTCACAGTTCAGAAGATACGCTATCACCTTGTTCGCAAAGCGATTTGTTTTCATGGTATCCCAATCAGCAAGCCGGATGATCTCTGCTGTGCCGTTCTCAAAATCCAATGATATTTCGCCCCATTCGCCGTCGCAGTCTGCTTGGTATTCGTAGATTGCGGCGGCGATTTTCTTTTTGCGCTTAGTTTTGGATTTCTGTTTTAACCGGACAGCATGGATTGCATCCTCGGCAACCAGAAGTTCCGTCAGTTTGTCTACTGCTTTCCGATAGGCTCGTTCTGCACCGCTGGCTGTGCTGCCCTCAAACATAACCGCCAGTTCTTCAAAGGTGGGGCGGTCTTTCCATGAGCCGACACGCCCACAGGTCATGCAGATCGCAAGACGCTTTTCAAGCAAGGTCTGTTCCCGGTAATTCAGTTTCTCAAATGCCCGCTGCACCTTTTCTGCTTGTATGCCGTTCCAGAGGATGTCGGTATAGTTCCAGCTATCGTCAAGGGCAACATCTTCGCCTGTTTCCTCGCCATCCTCGTCTGTTACATAGAACAGTTGCTGATTGCGGATGCCACGGACAACTTTCAGATATTCTTCCGCAAGGGCAAGCTCGCAGTTGTACTTCTTGGAAAACTCGCTGACCGCATCCTTGGTGTTATGGTACAGCCATGCCATTGACCGCACCATTTTGTAATTGGTCAAAGAGGACACCGACCATTTTTCTTCGCCCATGCGGAAACGGAGCATAGCATCCCGGATAAACGGGAAAATGTAGGTAGCATACTCTGCACCCTTGGCAGGATCATAGTCCATCAGCTTTTGGAGCATTTGCTCCCGACAGGAGAGCTTTATATCTATAAAACGGTCTGTGTCATACAAATCGCCGCCATCCACGCCGAGAAAGAATTTGATGCTCTTGTTGAGCTGCGGTTCGTAGTGGTGCAGGAAGAACGAAAAATAAAGCAAATTCTTTTCCTGCAAGGCAGACAGAATATGTTCATTTGGATTGCTAACCGCTGGCGGTTCCGGCTCCAGTTGGAAGATGCGCTCTGCCACATAGGGAATGATGCCATCACCGTATGGATTGACAGCGTGTTTCGGTATGTATCCGGTCATATTCCATGTAAAATCATTCAGCATAGCGCACCTCCTTCCAGTTTAGTAATACTCATAAATATCCCGTGGTCAACTAATGGGTTATTTATTACTTTATTTTCTTTAACATACGGTGATAAATAGGTGCATTTGGTGCAGGAGTTGTGATTGGGACCAGAAGTCCCTCTTTGATAAATTGTTCCACACGCAAAGCAATCCACCCATCACCGATCCCTAATGGATTCTTTCCAAGAACCTGTCCAACAAGCACGCTTTCCTTAAACTCGTCGTCCAGTGTATCCAATTCTCGAAGAATAAATGTATCATACAGAGTTTCTGATACGCTGACCAGTTTGCCGTTTATAACAGCACGAAGAGGAGAATTTTCCTGTTGGAGTTCTCTCCAGCGGTTAGCCAAACTACGAAGGTAATTTGTTGGCAACTTCTTTCCAAGAGATGCCATCCGTCCCAAGTGATAAGGTTCAACTTCTCCCCAACCGTTATACTGGACAATGCATCCATCTGGTCTTGTTTCCCACATTGGAAGCTCCACAATGGTAACATCCAATTTTTCAAAGCCGATTGGTCGTAGTTGTTCCAGAAGCCAATACAATCCGCACACATCATCTGGTTCTCGTCCGACCCAAACACGAATCGGCTCTCCGTTTTGTGCTTTTTCCAGTAGCGTAGCATAGTTCTTTCGGGATGTATTGAGAAGTTCAGTTACGATTTCAGATGCCATATCGGGCAGTATGCTTAGTAGCAAAGATAATGCCGACTCACGCTCCAAACAAATTCCTGCTTCGGAGATGTTGCCCACAGACAATGCCAACGGAAGATTAACTATGTCCTTACGATTTCCCTCCAACGGTATAGCATTCTCCCAACCAGAACGCTCCCGTTCTTCTGCTTGATGCTGGAACTTTTCTATTTCTTCTTTTGAAACTGTCCCATCAGAGATAATTACACTGGTTGCTCCGCCTAAAAAACCCTTATGTCCAATCGCAACCGCCATAGTCCCTGCGGCACTGTCGCTAAATACTACTTCTAACATAACGTTGCTCACCTCTTAGCTAAATTCAAATTCTTTTTAGTGCTTCTTTCTTCAAAGCCGCCTGTCCCATTTCTTTTTCATAATCGCCCTTGGCATAAGCGACATTGCTCAATGCCTGGAGCATCTTATCTTTTGCCAGCTTTTTCATGACCTCCGCAAGATCTTCATCCAGAGTACCACGCTTTATATAGCGGTTTATGGTATTCAGCCGCTTCTCATAAATCTGTTTCAGCGGATGATCGTCCGCAAGTTCCCTCTGTTCTCGCCCTTTCAGATTGCCGATCTGCCGACAGGTGCGGTGCAGCTTGTCCCCCGGTGCATAGCCACCGCAGTATTTGGTGTGCCTTGCGTTGGTGGTCAGAAACCACTTGCCGCAGATCCGGCATTTCTTCGGTGCATGACCAACACATAAGCCCTCAAAAAGATCAGACCGGAACATCCCTACAAAGGATACATAGTGCATCCGCTTGACCAGCTTCGCAACTTTTTCGCCGGGACGGATGACGGATACATACTGAACGGAATTGTTCAGGGTAGACATCCAGGCATTGCCTTCCGTGATGGAAAACTCCGGCGGGAAATAGCTGCCGAACATTTTTGCAAAACCCTCTGCGGTGCGGTCTGCTTCGTTGCCGTCTGTTTTTTCTGCAAAATCAAGCATGGCCGTTTGGTATTCCCCAAGGGAGTATGCCAGATGCCCGAAAACTGCGGTATAGCGTTGGAGCATCATCGCATCGGTAAAGTTCTGGATTTCTTCAAATTGCAAAGAATTGGTTGCGGCTTTTATGGCAAACTCCACATATTTCAGCGCATTGTCCACAGTAAAGACTTTTTCAATCCGTTCTCTGTGCTTTGAGATATTCATATAGGAGAACGGCGGTGTTTGACTGAGAATATCAAGCATCGTCAGAGCAGCTTCCTTTGCAATAGGACAGAGTGCAGAAGCATCCTGTCCGGCGTTTAATATTCCAAGCAGCAGATTGATTTTCTCGCATTGCTCGTTTATTTTTGCAATGGTATTCACAGGAACATTCAGTGCATCACAGGCAAGCGTACCGACAGGAAATGTTTTGCTCTCATATATGACCGTATCCTGCCAGAAATCCAATGTCATCAATTCTTGATTCATGCTTGCCCTCCTGTCCTGTTTTTTCATTTTTCTAATTATATCATGTAAATGTAAAGAAATCTACGCCCTCAGATAAGTTGTCCTGTTTTTTGAAACAGGATTGTCCTGTCATTAGCCTGTTTTTTGAAAAATCCGTCATAACCATAATAGAAGGAGCGAAGCACCTGCCAATCACGGCGGGGGCTTCGTGCTTTCCAGAATATTATTAAAGGCGCAGCCAGC
>OASZ01000301.1_pt1 | contig 55965 bp, 56 predicted proteins | sample 1501241 | NCBI WGS metagenome assembly OASZ01 (sample SAMEA2579926, study PRJEB22360) | human gut metagenome | biome: human gut; feature: human-associated habitat; material: faeces | place: Denmark | collected 2008/2010 | reverse complement strand
TATTCCTCCTTAGCTCAGTCGGTAGAGCATGCGGCTGTTAACCGCAGTGTCGTTGGTTCGAGTCCAACAGGGGGAGTTTTTTAATATCTGGCTCCTTGGTCAAGCGGTTAAGACATCGCCCTTTCACGGCGGTAACACGGGTTCGATTCCCGTAGGAGTCATTTAGCTGTTTAGCTTCACAATGAGATGCCGATGTGGCTCAATTGGCAGAGCAGCTGATTTGTAATCAGCAGGTTATCGGTTCGAGTCCGATCATCGGCTTTTTGGACCTTTAGCTCAGTTGGTTAGAGCAACCGGCTCATAACCGGTCGGTCCTGGGTTCGAGTCCCCGAAGGTCCATTCAGTTAAAGGTATCAGATAAAATTACATACATGGCCCAGTGGCTCAGTTGGTTAGAGCGCCGCCCTGTCACGGCGGAGGTCGAGAGTTCGAGTCTCTTCTGGGTCGTTCAAAATGTGAAAGCATTTTGAGAAATGCCGCAGTGGCGGAACAGGCAGACGCACAGGACTTAAAATCCCATTAGTGGATTTCCTGGTTTGTTTGAAAAACCTTTATTTTACAAGGGTTTGAAAAATTTCATATTGTGATTATTTTTCGCATCCCTCCTAAACATCCCTCCAATTTTCAGAAAAGGGAAAAAGTGATTGGATGAGAAAAATAAGTATATATGCCGCAGTGGCGGAACTGGCAGACGCCCGGGACTTAAAATCCCGTGGGTAGTGATACCCGTACCGGTTCGATTCCGGTCTGCGGCACTTCAATGGATGGCTTAAATTATAGGTTTAAGTCATTTTTCTTTAAAATTTCTTCTTATATTTTTTTCTATGTTACATCCCTCCTAAACTGGTCATACATCCCTCCTGTAAATAATTGGAAAATGTAGATAATATTGCGTTTGCTGATCGTACTTTCTTGTTGTAGTCAAAATGCGTATAAATATTTGCCGTTGTACTGATGGAACTGTGTCCTAACCATGCTTGTATTGATTTGAGATCGATTTCTTTTGCATATAACAAGCTAGCACATGTATGTCTTAAATCATGAAAGCGAATTCTTTTCAAAGCATTTTTCTCCAAGACTAATATAAAGTGTTGTGATATATATCCAGGTTTTATGAGTTCGCCAATCGGGGTCCTATTCACATAATCCAAATAATTAAGAGAATAGGCATTACCACAAATTATTTGCTCTTGCTCCTGTTTTTCTTTTAGTTGCAGTAGAGCAACTTCCAATGGCGGTAAGAGCGGATAAACTCTTGTGCTTGATTTATTTTTAGCCTTGTCCTTTATGACACGTTTCACATGTCCATTTATGTATGCATCTGTTACAACATGTTTAATCGTAATTGTTTTTTGCTCGAAATCAATTGCGTTCCATTTTAGGCCAACGACTTCGCTTCTACGCATACCATACAAAGATGCTAGAAGGACAGGAATTTCTAAAGGGTCATTTTTGAATGCTCTAAACAACAATTCTAATTCATGTGAGTCATAATATTTTGGCGAATACTCATTTTTTTGTGGACGTTCAATCCGATCAGCTGGATTGGAATCTATCAAGCCAATTTGAACGGCATATTGTAGACATTTTCGTATATTCGCATGACGGTGAATTATGGTATTAGTTGTTAGATGTTTTACCGTTAATTCATATTGGTAATAATCCTGAATATAAATTGGATTTGCTTCCAGATCTTGTAATGTATATTCTTTTTCAGCAAAATAGGGAGCAATTCGTTGTTTTATACCGGAAGAGTATCCAGAAAAAGTTGTCTCTTCTACGCTGGATTTCATTATTTCCAGCCATTCTAAAATAAAATCTGAAAAGAGCTTTTTTATTGTACCTGAAATAGGATCAATTTTTTTGCAAGGATTGATTTGAGTCCAGTTCGATAAAATTGCATGATCGATTCCTATTGAGATTATTGAATGGCATGTTTCTAATACTCTGTTTAGAGAATCCTCTTTAGAAGAAAGTGGCTTTGAACGAACAAACTTATAAAATTGTTCCAAGTCCCTCACATTTAAATTTGCGATTGTAATTGCAGTTTCTTGAAAATAAGGAACAATATACAGTTTCAGTATTTTTTTATGAAATGCGTATTGTTCTGGTGTATAATTACAATAATCAATCCAGTCTGTTAGGTAGTCCCAGAGTAAGGTATCGCCATCCCATAATGTGGGAACGAATTCCTTTCTGGCAATATACAGCATCGCTTCAGCACGTTTTTTGTTTCCTTTAACGGGTAAGTGCGTGCTGATAGATTTTGTTTTTCGTTTCTTACTTTTGTCTTTATAGCTTAGTATCATTTGATAGATACCGTTTTGCTCACGTAGATGTCCTGCTACCATTTTAAATTTGACCTCCTTTGAGGTAACAGTCAAATTTACACCTAACTAGCATGCTTATTATAGCATAGTGGCATAAAAATGGCAGTATAATGTTATTTTTTTTCTTGAGTGTCAACTAAGCCCAAATAAATAAGAATATTGTATTTAGGAATTTTAAAGATCCGACCTATTTTAAAATGCTTGATACAGTTTTTATTTAAGAGTTTGTAGGCGGTTTTTGTGCTGATATCCAGCATTTCACTCATCTGTTCGACGGTCACTACATCTGGATAGTCTTTAAACACATCAGAATATGTAAGTTCATTTTTTTTCAAAATATCCCTCCAGTATTATATTATTTTCAATTATCTTCCAAGAAACCGTTTCCTATGCCCTGTTTCATGCACGTAGAAGGTGTTACTATGTAAGCATCAAGCTGCAGGTGAGCATTTATGCACACTATCTACAGCGCCTATATACATTCCTCGGAAGTCTATGAAGTTGTCAAGGTACAGAGGCGTAAGACTTGGTTTTGTCTTAACAATTTCATTAAGTAATTAACAGGGATTTTTCCAGATTGAACAGATTATGTCAATTTTATAAAAATTGCTACTAAAATGGAAAAAAGGATTGGACAAACGATATTGTAATATTTTCAATTGAAGTTATATATGCAAGACGTATTATCTGAGAATATACAATATATTGAGTGTAAAGATTGACATACACTATAACATGTGCTAGTATACTGCTATAGTTAATTTTATGCGTACCCATAGGGGGGAGTTTTGGATTTGTATAAATTCGAAGACTCAAGGAAAGCAGTAAGGCTGCTTATTCCGCATAAGTTGTTTATGATTGTATAAAGTGTTACTATCCGTCCTTATGGGCAATAGCGACACTTTTTGTTTTTGGTAATAATACCGATAGGATAGGAATGGATTGAGAAGAGATACTTCTTGTTTCATTCCTTTTTTTGTGCTCGAAATGAGTCAAAATGGTTTGCCACAATCAGCTACGGCTGTTTATGGATAAAAATTTTTAAGAAAGGTGGTACACACAAATGAATGAAACAAAAATTTACGCAGATGGGTTTCGCACTACATTTGCAAGCACAACAGAGATGATGGAATTTCTGGCAGAAAGGGCAAAGCAATCCAAATGGATTCGTAAACCTACCCGAATGCTCAGATTAGTTCCATTGAAAAAGGAGGCAGAGAGTTTAGAGGATACTTGTGAAAAAGAAATGGAGGGTATTGTAGAGGATACAGAGAGAAATACACAGTTGGTATTGAAATTCAACAAGGAATCTTATCCAATTCGTGACTGTGCGATTCAGACAATCCTGAAAAGAGCCGGCATTAATGGAACTGGTTTGAAAAAGCTTGAGAAAGCTACGTATGCGAGAGTTGTAAATTACTGTTTACAGGTGGCAAAGGGAGATGCACTTATTAAGGTGGCGGATGGAAAAGTGTCTGCAGTTCATGGTGGAGATGAACATGATTACTGTGTACTGGATATACAGACCATATTTAACATGACCAGTGATTATTTAAGTGTACATTTTAAAGGGAGCAGTTATATGGAAGGATCAGGAAGCTTTGATCACTCTATTGTATCTGCTATGTGGACACTGGAAGGCAACCAGGAACTGCTAGATACATATCGTCAGGCTTTAGTTGCCCATGGGATTGAAAATAAATCCCTTTCTCCAGCATTGCGTTTGACTACATCAGACGTAGCAGTTAGCGGAGCAAATTTGTACCCAATGATGCTTTCTAAAACAAGTAATCGGATTGTCAGTCTGGGCAGCCCAATTAAGATGTCACATGATAAAGGGGCAACATTACAGGATTTTAGAAAGAATCTGGATAAAATATTTTCCCGCTACCAGGAAGCAGTAAAAGGAATTATCGGCTTGATGGATATTGATATTCAGAACCCGGTAAATTGTCTGCACCTGATTATGAAGGAAATTAAAATCAGCCAGAAAATACGAAATGAAGTAGTGGAACTCTTTTTGGGGCAGTATGGTGAAGAACCCTGTACAGCACATGATTTGTACTTTTCTTTGAATGAAGCGGCGTTCTTTGCTGCTTGTGAAGGCTTTCCGGGACACCGGATTTTAAAATTGGAAGAAGATATTGCAAAAACTCTATCTTTGGATTGGAAAGCATTTGATGTATATGGAACGATTAAATTATAAGGAGGACATGCAATGAATACAGCATTAAATTATCAGCCGGAAGTTCTTGTAGATACAGCAGATTTGAGCCGGGAAGATTGGTTGAATTATCGACGTCTTGGTATTGGTGGAAGTGATGCAGCGGCAATCATGGGCTTATCCCCATTTGCAACAATCAGGGATTTGTATTTCGATAAAATTGGTGTTGCGCCCGTAATCGAAGAAGAGGAAGAAAATTGGGTAGCAAAAGAAGTGGGACACCGCCTGGAAGATCTGGTTGCCATGATTTTTGCCAAGAAGACAGGACTTGAAGTGTTCCCTGTACGGAAAATGTTCCGGCATCCGTTATATCCGTTTATGTTGGCGGATGTAGACTATTTTATTCGTTTTCCAGATGGCAGCATTGGTATTTTGGAATGTAAAACCTGTAATTACAATGCAAAAGACAAATGGGCAGATGATGGGACTCCTGAAAACTATGTTTTACAGGTCCGTCATTATCTGGCAGTCATGAATATAAATAAAGCATATATTGCCTGCCTTTATGGAAACAATGAAAATGAATTTGTCTATCGGTGTCTGGAACGGGATGCAAGGGAGGAAGAAGAACTCATTGACCAGGAGAAATACTTCTGGGAAGAATATGTGGAGAAGAAAATAGAACCACCGTATTCCGGAAAGCCGGATCTCATTTTGGCTAGTATCCGGAAATATAATGGTTACGCAGACAAATCCATTCCTGAAATCAGCATATCTAGCTTGGAATCACGCAGTCTTGAGAAATATCTAAAATTATCTGAAGAAAAATCCCAATTAGAAAAAAGAAAAAGAGAGATTGAAGCGGAACAACGTGCATTGAGCGTACCGTTTGTCGAGCTTCTTGGACAAGGGTGTAAGGCAGTAGTTGAGGATGGGAGTTTCCGTTACCGGATTACTTATAATCCTACGATACGCACCCAGATTGGAAAAGAAAATATGGAGAAATTGAAAAATCAGCATCCGGATATTTATGAAGAATATACAAGCACTACAGAAAGCAGGATTTTCCGGATTAAGAAGGAGGCTGCATAATGTTACAAGGGAAAAAAGCATATATCTGTTCCCCACTGTCTGCTCCAAATCCAGAGGGAGTGCAGCATAATATGGAACTGGCAAAATATTATCTCATGCAGATGAAACGGCTGTATCATTGCCGTACTTTTGCTTCGCACGCCCATCTTCCGTTAATGTTGGATGACCGCATACCGGAAGAACGTGAGACTGCAATGCAGATTGGACTTTTAATGCTGGATTTATGTGAAGCATTGATTATTTGTGGCTCACAGATTAGTGGGGGAATGAAAAGTGAGATTCAGATAGCATTTGAGAAAGGGAAGGATGTTTATTGGTATGATTCCAAGATGAAACCAGGCGAATTAATGAAAGTAGAGAACTGGGGGCGCATAGAAGATGAGATGCAAATATATACGTAAGATTTTTCAAAATGAGGAAAACGGGTATACGGTTGCATTATTTTCCACGCTGGACCTTGAGGTTCCTCTCTCGGCCAGAGATAAATTTTGGGCAGACAAAAAAATCATTGCGTTTACTGCCAAAGGATATGATCTACCTCTTACGGATGAAATCGAAATCGAGATGGAAGGCGAGTGGGAAACAAGTTCCTATGGGACACAATACAAGGTAGAAACTTTTTTGGAAGTTGTACCTAGAACAAGGGAAGGTATCTTAGGATACCTTTCTTGTGGTTCTTTAAAAGGGATTGGTCCCAAAACTGCAGAACGGATTGTGGATCGTTTTGGGCTGGATACCTTGGAGGTGATGGAAAAGTATCCACAGGAATTATTAAAAATTCAGGGGATATCTCAGAAAAAATTAGACCGTATTGTGGATTCTTTTGGAAAAAACAAAGTATTCCGGGAACTGATGACTTTTTTATCACCGTTTCATGTTACGCCTAAAAAAGCAAATATGATTCTCCAAAAGTTTCGGGATCAATCCGTAGAGATTATTCGTAAGCAGCCCTACATTCTCTGTTCAGTTAAAGGATTTGGTTTTCTCACGGTGGATGCCATTGCAAGGCAGTGTTGTGCTGCAGCAAATGATCCTATGCGTATTTCCGGCTGTATCAGCTATGTGCTGCGGGAAGCCATGAAGCAGAATGGACATTTATATCTGGAGCAAGAAATACTGGTAAAAGATGCTTTGAAGGTTCTGAATAAAGAACCGGATCTTCAGCCGGTGACGAAAACAGAGATCTTAAATGTGCTGTATCGTCTGGCAATGCAGGACAGTATCGTTGTAGAAGAAAATAGAATTTACATTACTAAACAGTATCAGGAGGAAGAAGATACAGCCTCTATGATTGCCAGAAAATTGCATGAGCGAATTCCAGTTTTTACGATTGAAAAGGAACTGGAGGAAGCACAGGAGGATTTAAACATAACATTATCCGAACAGCAGAAAGAAGCAGTGCGTATGGTTTTTGCCAACCCGATCTGCATTATTACTGGAGGACCTGGAACCGGAAAAACAACGGTTTTGAAGGTCATTTTGTATATTTATCAGAAAAAATGCGGGAATGAAGTCAAACTGATGGCACCGACTGGACGTGCTGCAAGGCGAATGGCAGAGAGTACTGGAAATGGAGATACAACTACTATGCACATGGCACTGGGGCTTTTTGGTGACGGTGATTATGAAGCACTTACGGATGAGCTATCCGCAGATTTTATTAATGCGGATGAGGTATCTATGGTAGATATGCACCTTGCCTATGAATTTTTTTACAAAGTAAAGGCAGGAGCCAGGGTGCTTTTGGTTGGGGATGTCCATCAGCTTCCTTCTGTAGGAGCTGGGGATGTGTTCCGGCAGCTTATCCTGTGCGGAAAAATACCGGTTACTGTTTTAAATCTGGTATATCGTCAGGGCAAGGACAGTAATATCCCCATAAATGCTCAACTTATCAATGAAGGAAAGACAAACCTGCAATGGGGGGATGATTTCCAGATGGTTGAATGTTCAGGAGCAGATGAGGCGGCACAAATTGTTAAATATATCTATCTCAAGGAAATTCAGATGTATGGTATGGAGCAAGTACAGATACTCTCTCCATATAAAGTGAGAAGTGCAGCCGGTGTCTTGGAACTGAACCGCAGTCTGCAGAACGAGGTAAATCCCCCTGTATCCGGAAAAAGGGAGCTTCATCTTGGCGGTGAGATATTTCGGGAAGGTGACAGAATCCTTCAAAACAAGAATACAGAATTTGCCAGTAACGGAGATTTGGGTACATTGGTACAGATTGCTGAAGATGAGGACAATAACCCTCTGGTTCAAATCGTATTTACAGATGGCCGAAGGGTGAAGTATGAGGCAGAGCAGGTGGAAATGATTGAACATGCAAACGCCATAACCATACACAAAAGCCAAGGAAGTGAGTGCCAGGTGGTCATCATTCCGTGGTTAAAAGCTTTTTATCCCATGCTAAAGCGAAACATCTTTTATACGGGAATCACCAGGGCAAAACAGCGTGTTTATATTGTTGGGGAATGGAAAGCCGTTTGTCAGGCAATCCACACAGATGATACGGGAACCAGAAAGACGATGTTGGCAGTGAAAATACAACAGTATTATGAACGGTATCAGAGACAGGAAAACAGACGGATCCCTGCAACAAGTTGTAACCGGGCTGTGTAAAAAAATAGAAAAATAGTTCAATGTTGGGAATTGGCAGGTTATTACTTTATGAAGGGATGTCCTGCCGGTTCCAAAGAAAGGAGCAGGCAATGAGCGAATTATTATATAACAAGTCAAAAGCAGTAGAAGAACTGAATAAAGTGGAAGGATTTTATCCTCTGGAACTTGCCAGAGTTATTTCTAATGAAGGGCAGGAGGAACAACGGTATCTGGATGTGAAATATCGGAAGCTGTGGTTCCGTCTGGTAAATCCTACAGGCAAGATTATCAGCCGTATTGTTCATTTTACCGAAAATATGGCAGTCGTAGAAGCCAGAATTTATCTGGATAAGTGTGATCAGGAAGATAATTATATTGCCAATTCCTTTTCGCAGAAGTTTCGCACAACAGATACACAGTTTGGGGATAAATTTCTTGAAATGGCAGAAACAGCAGCGATTGGACGAGCTTTGGCAGATGCGGGATATGGTCTGCAATTTGCTGATGTAGGGGAAGGAAATGATCCCATGCAGGTAGATGCAGGATTTCCTGTAAATCCGGGAGCACCGGTGCAGGCTGCAATGCCAACACCACCTCCGGCACCTGGAATGCAGCAGACTCCCAGCCAGCCAGCAGGGACGATACCATCATTTCCGCCTCAAGCAACGCCAGGACAGCAGATGATGGAACAGTTTTATCAAGAAGCACAAGCCAATGGAAATACCATTGGCGGGGCAACGGGGATAGGACAGATGACAAATCCGGTAATGGGTCCGGCACCTGGAGCTGTACCAGTTATGCAGCAGATGCCTCCCCAGCATCAGACACTCTCTAAGCCACAATCTCTGGATCCCAATATGCCAGTAGAAGAGCTGGTGAAATGGATGAGTTATGAGCAGGCAATACAAGTAGCCATAACAGGGCAGGGAAAGTTTAGTGGCAAAACCATGGGACAGGTTGCAATGGAAAGCCCTTCCAGTTTGCAATGGTTCGCAGAACAGTATCATGGACAGAATCATTTCATACCGGCAGCCGCCAGAGTAATTCTTGCAAAGGCATAGCAAATAGCCGGCTTAACATTCTTTCCACAGCCTTTATTGGCTGTGGAAGAAAGGAGGAACCATAGAGTGTATGATATGTCAGGCTTTAACTATGATATCACAGATGTCGTGCATTTACTGCAGCTTAGAGTAAGGCATAAAAATTCTTCGTCAATGGATGTGAATTGTCCATTTTGTGGAGAAACAAAAGGGAAAATGAATGTTAACCTTCAGAAAAATGTGTTCCGGTGTAATCGGTGCGATGCTTCCGGCGGAATGCTTGAATTATATGGAAGGCTGCATGGGGTTTCCTGTGCAGAGGCAAACCGACAGATCCGGGAAGCTCTGGGAAAGGGGGAATACCGAACGGATTATCAGGTGGTTCATAAAGAAGAGCCTGGAGAAATTCTCAATGCCGAGTTGGCGGATGCAGATGTCATTGACCGAACATATCAAGAAATGTTGTCGTTACTGACCTTAAATGATAAACATCAGGAGGATCTTAAAAAAAGAGGGTTGACGAAAGAACAAATCGAGATACAGAGGTATCGTAGTGTACCGTTGTTTGGAATTAAAAATATGGTACAAAAACTGTTGGAATCCGGACAGACGGTAAAAGGCGTACCGGGATTTTATGAAGATCAAGATGGGAAATGGACAATTAATTTTACTTCTAAAAATTCCGGTATTTTGATACCGATTCGATCCATGGAAGGAAAAATACAAGGATTTCAAATACGGTTGGATCAGGTAATGGAGGGACGGAAGTATATCTGGCTTTCCAGTGTGAAATTCCAAAACGGAGTATCATCAGGGAGTCCGGTACATGTCATAGGAAGTCTGGACGCAGAACAGATCTATTTAACGGAAGGTGCATTAAAAGGTACGATAGCCCACTATTTATCTGGAGATACGTTTATTTGCGTTGCAGGTGTGAATCAGTACAGAAATTTAAAGCCAGTTTTAGAAACACTGAAAAGCAGACATTTGCAGCACTTATATGAAGCTTATGATATGGATAAAAAAATGAAGGTATATTGTGATGGGGATTCTGAAAAATGCGATGCCTGTCAACGTAAATCATCCGCTTTTTACTGTCCGCATAAGATGCAGAAACGGCAGATTCTACAGAACGCTTGTAGAAAGGTGTATGAGATCTGTAGTGGATTGTCTATTTCCATGAGCCGTATGGTTTGGGATATGGATTCTTATGGTGAGTGGAATGGGCAGATCAAAGGAATTGATGATTATTACTATGTATTGCAGAATACGGAGTGAATATGGACCGGGCAAGTTGTCCGGTCTTACGGAAGAGGAGGATTCAATGAAACGAAAGAAACTTTACGGCATATTTATGATTGCAGCCATTGCTGTTTTTTTATTTGCAGCAGGAAGGATACTGCAAGTTTATTTGAATTATCGGGAAAGCCAAAAAGTCTATGAGCAGATGGAAGAGTTTACGCAAAAGACAGAGAATCAAGACTTGTCACCAGAAGGGGGCCCAGGGAAAACGCCAGAGGAGGTTGCAGAGCAGGGATTCCTACAGGTGGATTTTGACAAACTGGGAGAAATTAATCCAGATGTCATTGCATGGATTGAGATCCCTGGTTTGAAAATTAGCTATCCGGTAGTACAGGGGAGAGATAATGACTACTATCTGCATCACCTGATTACGGGAGAAAATCATAAAAGTGGCAGTATTTTTATGGATTTTCACAACCAGAAGGATTTATCAGACAGAAATTCCATTATCTATGGTCATAATATGAAGGATGGGAGCATGTTTGGAACCCTGGATCAGTATCAGTCACAGGTACTTTATCAAAACTATCCCTGTTTTTATATTTATGTGCCAGGATATATTTATGAGTATCAGATTTTTTCCTGTTATGAAGCACCAACGGATCATCCAGCATATACTTATGATTTTCCGGCTTCTGAGGACTATGAAGTTTTTCTGGAAACACTGCAAAGAAGTGCTGCGTATGACACAGGGATGACAGTCACCAAGGAGGATCAGGTAGTGACCTTATCAACTTGTGTAAATACCCGAAGGGATTATCGCTATTTAGTACATGGAAAACTGAAACAGAAAATAAAAATGGAGGAATAACAGATGTTAGATTTTGAATATGCAAAGGCATTGACAGAGGTTGTACTGGATACCACTTGCAGCGAAAAAGAAAGAGAAGTACGGCTGGAGTGTTTAACCAAAATATTTGGCAGAGCAAATGCTTATTTAAAGAAAGGCTTCTTACCCGATGTGGTAGAGGCTTTTTTTGTGCGAAAAATGGAAGGTTTGCCACTGGTATCGACAAAGCAGGATATGCAGGATTTTTTGAAAGTCAGTACCCCCAATTATTCTGGCGGAAAATTCACGGTTAGTAATACACCGTATTATTCAGAGGAAGAAGAACTGATGCTTTGGTCGGAAACATCATTTCGTGGTCCATTGATTTCAGCTGGATATGAACGCTATATGGAACTGTTTAAAAAGATTTTGCCTCAAAAAGCAGAACAGATCAAGCTTTTATAGGAGGGGGTACCTCTTATCCGCTTGGAATTTGTAGCGTGTATAAGGAAATCCACAAATAAGCATAAGGATATTATTATCTTACAGGAGAACAAAGAATCGGCTGTATGTATTGCTGTTTTAGTGTCAATCAGGAAGAAGAACCAACCACTTACAGAGAAGGATGCTTACCTATCCAAAGTGCTATGCGTTTTGTATGAAGGTAGAAAAAGGTGGTCCGGGACTAAAAGACGTGTTGCGATACATGAAGATGCCGTATGAAACTTGGGAATCCGTTGGACAGATGTCCTGAATTTTGATGAAGAAGGATTTTTATCCTGAATATAGAATTGAGTAGGAGAAGGAAGTTCCTGTCTGTGGAAAAAATGCTACAGACAGGATATTTTTTGTGGAAAAAGTTGCGCTGTACGGAGGCTCTGCGTACAAGAGAAGTATAAGATAAAATAAAGAAAAGGAGATAAGCCTTATGATTAAAAAAGTACGAATTGCGGTGGATCATGGGAATCGGAATATGAAAACATGCAGTCAGGTATTTACTACTGGACTAATTATTCAGGATAAAAAGCCTGCCAGAGGTGAGAAGTTTATGATCTACGAGGAAAAATATTATATTTTAAGTGAGAATAGAATTCCGTATCAAAGGGATAAAACACAGGATAATAGATTTTTTATACTTACCTTGTTTGCTATTGTAAAAGAATTGGAAGGAAATTCACAAATTCAGTCGGATGATGTCATTCAGGTGGATTTGTCCATAGGTTTGCCTCCAAAACACTATGCGGAACTTTGCGAGAAGTATGAAACTTATTTTAAGGGTGGAAGTCGGATTCATAAGGTGACTTATTGTTCCAATGAATATCATATAACGATTGGTGAAGTGATGGCATTTCCGCAAGATTATGCAGCTATGATGACGATGATTGAGAAACTGCAGCCAATTCCCAAAGTAGTGGGAATTGACATCGGAGGATTTACTACAGACTATCTTCTGATGAGGAAAGGAAACCCGGACATGGAGGCCTGTGACTCCTTGGAAAAAGGAGTGATTACCATGTACAACAAAATTATTTCGGGCATTAATAGTGAATATGATATTTTGTTAGAAGAAAGTGATATTGATAGTATTCTTCAGGGAAATACCGAGTTTTATGAGGAGGCGGTAGTGCATTTAACAGAGAATATGGTGGAAGATTTTGTAAAGGATTTACTGAACAGCATCCGAGAAAGAGGAATTGATACAAAATCAGCTTATACAGTATTTATTGGAGGTGGAGCAAAATTATTACATCACTTTTTGGAACAATCGGATCGTTTGGGGAAATATGTTTTTATTGATGATATTTGTGCGAATGCCAAGGGATATGACAGGTTGTTTCAGATTATGTAGGGAGTGTGATAAATGTGGAGAAAAAGAACCCCTATAAGTTCACGCTTGGATTTGATAAAACGAAACCGTCTCATGTACGAGCAGTAGAGATTTTAAATTCTGTAAAGGATAAAGCCGATTTAATTGCTTCAGCAGTAGTTTCCCATATAGATGGTGACAGAACTGAAGAAGGGCCTGTATTGAATCAAGAAGCTTTGCAGATTATGATGCTGGAATTGGTAAAGCAGGAGGTGGCAAAGGCTATGCAGAACTATCCTGTAAATCTGGTGAATGCTCAGAATGAAGAACAGGAAAATATCATAGAAAAACAGATGGTATCTGAATCTGTCCTTGCACCTGAAGTCGCTAAAAGTGTCAGAGACGCAATGAGTGCATTCAGAAATAGATAGCAAATAAAAAAGAAGCAGCGATGCTTCTTTTTTATTGCACATTTATGGCAATATACAGGAATCCCACAGATTTTGCACAGGTTCCTCACAGATTCCATCCGTATAATCAAAAGTCAGATATTGTCAGAAAAAGGTTTAACCAGGTTGATCCTTTTCTTTTAATGCAGAAAGAAGCTCACGTAAGGTACGCAGGGCAATTTGTCTCTCATCTTCAGAGCAGTTTTGCAATTCTTTCATAATCTGATATGTAGTAGTGTCCGTTACCTTTCGGTCATCCTGAACAACGGCATCAATTGAAATCTTCAGATACTGAGCGATAGGGATTAAAGTTGCGAGTTCCGGATTGCCATTACAGGTTTCAATATCAGAAATGGTCCGGGTAGAAACACCGGCCTGTTCTGCAAGTCCTGATTGTGACAGACCGAGTCGTTCTCTTTCGCTTCTTACCATATAGCCTAATTTTTTCTTGACGGTATCCATCAGCATCCGCATCACCTCACTTATTGTTTTATTTTATCGTAGATTGATAGTAAGAGAAACGCATTATAGTACATGAAGGTATGCAATATAATGCGAATTGTGGTGCTGGAGAACTTACAAAGGAGGAGCACCCATGCTGCAAGTAAAGAGAAGGCATTTGTGTAATGATTCGTCAAAAAAATCTTGCTTTTACAGGGGTGCCCAAAGGGTTATTTATATGCAGGATATGCGTTAATCTATGAAGTAACCATGCAGGATAATGCATGGAATAAAAAGGATGTCGAGCCAGAAGAAATGTGGTTCGGCGTTTTCTTTTACCCAAATAAGGATATCCTTCATAGATGCAGATCTCCACCTTTAGAAATTTGGAAAATAATTCATTTTCAAATTTCGGAGGTAAAGGATGAAAGAAGAGAAAAAATACAGTGGTTCTAAAACAAGAAACTATTTTACGGCATATTTGTTGGCATCTATCCAGGGTAGAAGGCTCCGGTATCTGGAAAAGCAGCAGAAAATATTATTTGCGGAGGAGAATCTGGAGGATAAAGAAATCACAGATATAGACATTTCTTTGGAAGAAAGATTAGAGCTTGAGAAAAAGGAACAGTTACTTCTGGATGAATCCAAGGGAATTTATCCAGAGTGGAATGAGATGACGGACATAAACCTTATGGAAGCCATGTTTTCTTTGCAGGAGGAAGAAAGAAAGCTTATCTATCAGCATGTATTTGAGGAACGTACATTTAAAGAAATGAGCATCTTGAATCAGATGTCGGAAGAACGGTGTAAAGGTGCATATTATTGGGCTATCCGGAAAATACGCAAGAGAATGGGAGGAAAGAAATCATGAATTTTAAAGAATTGTTATACCGGGCGAGGCAAGGGGATGAAGATGCTATTCTGGAAATATTTGAAATGTACCGACCACTTTTGATTAAAAATGCTTTGGTGGATGGAGTTTTCGATGAAGATCTGTATCAAGAATTGACAGCAGAATTGTTGAAGTGCATACGGTATTTTAGAGATGTAGAATAAAAAGTAAAAGAGGTGCAATCATTAAGACGATTGCATCTCTTTTACTAGTGCGTTTATCGACACGCTAGTAAATTATCTGAACATGTAAAGCATTAGGGTGATTTTCAGTGTGGTAGTTATATAAAAAGGTTAATGAGAGAGCTTAATTGTTAGCTGTATGATCTTTTTTGAGAGTTTTTGGAAAGAGTATGTGATACCAAAGGAGTATACTGTTACCTTGCTCTATAAGAAGAATTATATTTACCATATAAAAATGCCTATGGTAGGAAAGTTAAGGATTAATGGACTCATCAGAAAAAATAAGGTGTGGATGATATTAAATAGGATGTGATTGCTTTTGCATGATAAAGAAATAAAATAGTAAAATATCATACAATAATATTTCATTCTTTTCGTGCAAAGATTACAAAATAGAAATATAAGATTCATGTAAGGTTCATTCGTCAATATTGAGGTATAATTAATAAGTAAAAATATAATAATAGGAGAAATTTAGAATGCAAGATAGAATACTTAGCTGTGGTGTATATTGTAATAGCATCAAATTAAAAAAACAGTTAATATAAATCAAATTATTGGAGTTGTATTAGTAGTTAAGGCTCTTCGCTTAGATATATACAACCAACTACAGAAACAATATGATAAAAGTCTATGAGAAAATCAGACTATTCAAAATAGGAGAACAGCAAGGATAGCGTAATTGAGGTTATTGAAAAATACTAAATTTGGATAGGGAAGTAGTATTTTATTCTATAGATGGAGTGGATGGAAAAGAAAAAGAAATGCAATGTCATAAAACTTGTTTTTATGAAAAGAAAAATTAGATTTACCAATTCAGCAAGTTAATAGTGTATGATTTCATTTATGCTAGAATTATTATAGAGGTTTAAAAAAGTTAAGAACTTTCATGAATACGTACGGAATATTCTTTATTCAATATGATAGTCATTACAGAATAGAGACAAGAAGCAGTTATAAAATATGTACTTAGATTATTTATTTAGGAGGTATATAGTATGAGTTGGGACAAAGCTACATATTTATCTGAAAGACAGTATAGTCACAAAAAAAATGAAAACTTAGATCAAGAGCAAATACGGTATTGGGAAGAAGTAGTTGGAAAAGAGGAACTTCAATCTATATTGTCATATTATAAAGTTAGTCTTGATGAAATATTTGGGCAAGAGAATTATACATTTTCTGAAAGAGAGTTTGAGAAAATTGATTCTTTGGAAAAGCAATATGAAAAGTGGGAAGTTATAGAAGAAAAATTTGACGATAAATCGAAAAAGATAATTTTCGGGAATTTTTTTACTCCATTGATAAAGTTTACAATATTTTGTTTTAGAAAAAATGGCAGATGCAATGCTATAGAAGAAAGTTTGGGAGAGAACTTGTTAAAAAAAATAGTTCAAATCTCGTCTGGAGTCCTAATGTTTGAAATGCAGTTGAATAAAAAGGCAGGGAAGCTAAGGGGGGAAGATCCAAAAGAAGAATACGTATATTATAATGAAGCATTTTTAAAAAATAGACAATATGTTAAAGAATTGTTTGAAATATATCCCTGTTTAAAAAGGCTTATATTTGAAACAATGTATAATTTCCTTAATAACTATACTGAATTGTACCTAAGGTATAAGGCAGATTGTAATGAGATTGAAAAGATTTTTTTTGATGATAAAGAGTTAGGGATGCTTATTAAAGTGGATGCTAGTGTATCAGATTCGCATCATTCTGGTAAAACAGTAGCCATTTTATCCTTTGAGAATGGTTTAAAAGTTGTATATAAACCAAGAAATTTACGTTCAGAATATGCATATCATAATTTCATAATGGAAGTTCAAAAAGGAACGAAGTTGGACATGAAAGTATTTAAGATTCTCAGTAGAGATAAGTATGGATGGGAAGAATTTGTTGAGGCTAAAGAATGTAATGAAGAGGAAGAAATTAGAAATTACTACTATCGCTTTGGTGTATTAATCTTTGTTAATTATATTTTAAATGCAAATGATTTACATGGGGAAAATGTTATTGCTTCTGGGCAATACCCTGTAATTATTGATGCAGAAACTATTTTGGATAATACAAGATATTTGTCTAAGCAGAATGCAAGACTTGTTATTAGTCAGTATATACATGAGTCAGTTCTTTACGCAGGACTTTTACCTTATTACCGATTTGCAAGAAAGGGAAAACCGGTAAATATGGGGGCAATAAATGGCACGGAAGGAGAAGAGTATCCAATTCTCGTTCCAGTAATTAAAGAGGCTGGAACTTCAAATATGCATTATGCCTATGTACATCCAGTTACACATGCTAATAACAACTTAGTGAAGAAGAAAGGAGTGTTTATAAAACCAGATTTATATGCAGAACAAATTTGTGAGGGATTTGAAGATGCGTATAAATTTGTGATGAAATCAAAAAAACATTTTATAAAACTCTCTTCTATTTTTGATGAAATAGTGGTCAGACATCTTGTACAAGATACGCAAAGATATAGTATGATTCTTCATACATCATATCATCCTTATTTTATGCAAAATGGGCGTGATCGAAATCTTTTTTTAGGACAAATGTTTAAGTCTTATAAACAGGTTCAAGGTGATGAAAAGATAGTGGCAGCAGAAATTTTCGAAATGCTTCGGGGAGATATACCTTATTTTAGTCTAAATACTTCTAAAAAAACTTTGTATGGAGATAATGGAGATATAGAAATCCAGGAATATTTTACGGAAACAAGTGTCGAGCATTTAAGGAAGAAACTTGAAAAAATGTCAAATAGGGAAATGGAAGAACAGAAAAGATTTATTAGAATTTCTTTAACTGATCTGAATGAAAGTGAAAAAGATATGTCAGTTTTTGAATTTGACAATAAATCGAGGAGTGATAGTAATGATGGAGAGGAAGTTGTAAAAAAAGCAGTAGAAAAAATCGCAATGGAATTATTTAACTCAGTAAAATGGGGAACTCAAAAGAAAGATGCAAATTGGCTTGGAATCTCTGTGCTTGGCGAAAGTGATAATTCATTTTGGAATATTCAGCCATTAAGTAACTATTTGTATGATGGAGTTGCGGGAATAGCTATTTTTTTGAGAGCCTATGCAAAAGTATTTAACTCTACTAAGTATCAGGAGCTTAGTGATGCTGTAGAAAGTAATCTTTTTTCATATACAGAGGAACTACTAGATGATGGGGTTCTTGATATAGGTAATACAGGTGTTTTTAGTGGAGAGGCTGGTGTAGTATATACCTATATATTGTTATATGAGCTGACAAAGAATGAAAAATATATTAGGTTCGCAAGAAAGCATGTAACTGTTTTAAATTCAGCTCTATCTAATGATACTTCTTATGATATTATGTTTGGAAACGCAGGAGCACTATTAGTTTTATTGGAATTATATGAAATAACAAAAATCGATACATATTTGAAAATGGCAGAAATTGCAGGAGAAAGGCTACTATTGAACCAGGAGAAAGCAGGTGCTCAACTAGGTGGTTGGATAGGTGATAGTAGTAAAAATGCTTTGTCTGGATTTTCGCATGGAACGGCAGGAATTATATATGCATTAACAAAGTTATGGAAAAAGTCTGGAAATGAAAGGATTTATCAGGCCATATCTGCAGGTCTACAGTTTGAAGAAAATTTGTACGATCCAACACATAAAAATTGGATTGACAAACGAAATAAAACAAAGACTGAAATGGAGAGGTATGGATGTTTTATGACGGCTTGGTGTCATGGGGCAGCAGGGATATTACTGGGAAGGACTAAAATGTATAATATCTTGCCAGAAGAATTTGCACAAAAGATAAAAATAGACATAGATATTGCTGTTGATACAACATTAAGAACCGGTATGACTAATAATCCTTGCCTTTGCCATGGGAGTTTAGGAAATACAGAAATCATTATGGAATATGCCCGCTTGTTTCATGACAATCCAATATTAGAGATGTGTAAAGATATTAGAGAAGATATCTCAAAATATATTTGCGAAAATGAATATAATTTTGGCAGGGATTATTTATATGGCTACAAAATTCCAGGCTTAATGACTGGTCTTGCTGGAATGGGATATTCTTTGTTAAGAGATTTAGATGATTCTTTGCCATGTATACTTGCAGTAGAAAGTACAAAATAAATAATAGGATGTGAATTGTAAAAATGGAACATAAAATATTGATTATTGACGATGATGTTGAATTATGCAAACTCTTGTCTTATAGATTAGCAGAAGAAAAAATTGCTGTGGAATTGTGCCATAATGGAACGGAGGGACTGCAAGTTATAGAGAAAAAAGAGTTTGAATTGGTTGTACTGGATGTAATGATGCCTGGAATTAATGGTTTTGAGGTATTAGAAAGAATACGTCACAAAAGCAACGTACCAATTCTTATGTTGACAGCAAAAGACGATAGTGCATCAAAGATTCGTGGATTAAGGCAGGGTGCAGATGATTATTTAACTAAACCATTTAAGATGGATGAATTTATTGCAAGAGTTGGTTCGTTAATTAGAAGATATACATTCTTGGGTAATATTCAGGCAAGAGGCATTTTGGAGTTTGACGGAATGGTAATAGATACGGCGAGTAGATTAGCAAAAGTAGATGGTAAGGACATTGAGCTAGTTGGAAAAGAGTACGATATACTTTTATTTTGTGCAAGAAATCAAGGAAAGATTTTAACAAAGAAACAAATATACGAAGAGGTTTGGGAAGAGGAATATGTGTATGATGACAATACTATAATGGTTGCTATAAGCAGATTGCGTAAAAAAATTGAAAAGGATACTTCAAATCCTAAGTATATACAAACTGTAAAAGGAATTGGATATCGTTTTAGTAAAGGGGTATAAAGATGTGGATTTTATTAAACATTTTCATGTTTATTTTTATGGCTATATTGCTATATAAGTTATTTTATACCAAAAGAAAAATAAAAGAAATTTTAGAAATATTAAAAGATAAAAAAGAAGAAAAGAATCGACAACATTTCTTGATTAATACAAATGATGATATAGCTGAATTGCAGAGCCTTATGAATGATATTTTTTATGATTTTGAGTGTCAACTCGAAGAGTTTACTGTTTCAATAAAAACAAATCAACAGCTAATGACAAGCTTAGCCCATGATGTAAGAACACCTATGACAACTTTAATGGGATACTTGGATGTCATTTCATCTTGTCAAAATAATGATAAGATTGATACATATATAAGATTAGCTAGAGATAAGGCATACGACTTAAAAATATATACAGATTCTTTATTTGAGTGGTTTCGCCTTAATTCTGATGAAGAGACTATTGACATGAAAGAAACGGATATAATTGAGACTACACGAAGAATTATAAAGGAGTGGATTCCTGTTCTAGAGGAGTCTGGAATAGCATACGAGGTTGATATTCCAGAGGAAGAGATTGTTATATCGCTTGATAGTTATTGTTATTCTAGGATAATAAATAATATTATGCAAAATGTTTTAAAACATAGTCAGGCCAAAGAAGTTTTTATATGTGGGGAGAAAACGGAAAGAAATTTTGAGTTAAAGATTATGGATAATGGAATCGGTATATCAGAAGAGAATTTAAAATATGTTTTTGAAAGACTTTATAAGTGTGATGAAAATAGATCTGAAAAAGGAAGTGGACTTGGATTAAATATTGTAAAAATGCTTACAGAAAGAATGGGAGGAAGTGTTTCGGCATATAGCGAATATGGGAAATGGACAAGTTTTGTTGTTAATTTCCCATTGTAAATGTTTAATTCTTGAGCCCATAAATACTCCTGGCATTATTTTATTAGTTGTCAGGAGTGCTAATACGATTATATTTTCATGTTGTTATGTTTTATAGCTCTAGCTTAAAATTGAAAAAACAAGGTTTATGTAAGGTTTGTGCAAGGTTAATGAAAGGTTCATCAGGTATAATTAATTCAAACAAATTTAAGAGAGGAGATATAATGGAAAACTATATTATTGAAACAAAAGGACTTACAAAAAAATATGGTGACAAAACGAGTGTTTCAAACTTGAATTTACATGTCAGAAGACACAGCATATATGGTCTTCTGGGAAGAAATGGAGCAGGAAAAACTACGACAATGAAAATGCTTCTTGGTCTGTTAGAGCCTACTTCGGGGGATATCAAAATCTTTGGAAAACAGTTTAAAGGAACTGAAAAAAGAGTGCTGTCCCGCATAGGATGCTTGGTTGAATCTCCGGGTTTTTATCCTAACCTAACTGGAACTGAAAATCTTGAGATTTTTGCTGAACTAAGAGGCTTACCAAGAAAAAAAGCAATTAAAGAATCTTTGGAATTGGTAAGTCTTCCATATAAAGATAAAAAATTATTTTCACAGTATTCTTTGGGCATGAAGCAAAGACTTGCGATAGCTCTTGCAATAATGCATGATCCAGAAATATTGATACTTGATGAACCAATAAATGGGCTTGACCCAATAGGCATAGCAGAGGTACGAGAGTTTATAAAGCGACTTTGTACAGTTAAAGGAAAAACTATTTTAATTTCAAGCCATATTCTTTCTGAAATTTCTTTACTGGCTGATGATATTGGCATTATAGATGATGGCGAATTAATAGAAGAAATGTCAATTTCCGAGTTGGAGAAAAAGAATGAAAAATATATTCATTTTTTAGTTTCTGATGTAAAACATGCAGCAGAACTTTTCAGTACTGAATTTCATACCGATAAGTTTAAGGTGTCTGATGATAATAATATTTTTCTTTACGATTTATCTTTACCGACTGCAAAAATCAATAGATCATTTGTTAGTAATGGAGTAGATATTTATGAAATGCATCTGTGTGAAGATACGTTAGAGGACTATTTTAAAAAGGTAACAGGAGGGGAAGGTATTGGTTAAACTTATTAAGTGCGAACTTAAGAAATTAAAGCGTAAACGTTTTGTTTCCCTTATGGCATTCGCAGCGTTTCTGTTTCCTATTCCCATTACACTTTTGGCAATAGCAGGAAATGCTGGTGGAGCAGATGGTTTTGATTGGGTATTCCAGTTTGTTGTGACGTATGGAGAAGCACTTATGCTTCCAACTGTTATCGGAATTATTGCAACAATGCTTTTTTTTACTGAACGTGATAACGATACTTTGAAAAATTTGAGAGTAATACCTGTTTCTGTGGGGAAATTAGCCCTTGCAAAAATATCAGTTTTGTTTATTTTGACCTTTGTGTTTTCTGCTACAGTTATGATTGCATCTATGCTTGGTGGAGTTATAGCCGGTGGAAGTATTAATGGTATTATTTATAAATTTGGGGTAGCAATATTAACGGGAATTTTATATACAATGGGAACATTGCCACTTATTATTTGCATTGTGCATTTTAACAAGTCATATGTTCTATCGATATTAATGACAGTTTTTTATGCATTTTTTGATTTTGCTATAGGTTTTGTTTTTATTGTGTCGGATTCTCCGGTTATAAAAACTCTTATCAATATTATGCCAGCCGCAATAATATATCGTTGGCAGATGGGGATGTTTGTTGATAAAAGTGCAGCTTTTTATGATAAAGTAAATGACTATTTTTTACCATTATCTATGACTGCTCTTACGCTTATAATTATAGGCGGCGTATCATGTGTTGCTATTGTATATATATATAAAAAGCGGGAAAGGTAAGGTGGACAACATGATACGAATAATAAAGACAGAAATAAAAAAACTGAAAAGATCTTCGATTCTTGTGGTTGGAATATCTGCTATATTTGCTTGCGTTATTCTCACACGGTTTATGGCTACAGCATCTAATGCTGAAGAATATACTGTTTCCACATTTTCGAATAGTGTAATTTGGAATAGCTTTAGTATTATTTTTCCAGCGTTAATTTCAGTAATTGTTGGTAATATGATTGAAAAGGAAAGAACAGATGACACGCTAAAGAATATTAGTGTTATACCGATTTCATTCAGGAGACTTATAAGCGGGAAATTATTAGTAGGTGTATTTTTAGCTATAGTATTGGGGGTAGTACAATTTCTTATTACTCTTATTGTTTCTTTGATTAGCGGATATCCTGTTGTTGGTATACTGCTGGCAGGTAAGTCTTTATGTCAAATGGTCATTATGAATGTGTTGATATATGTAGCTGTTGCACCAATCATTGTTGTGACTTGTCAAAAACAAGGGGGATTTATGAAAGGGGTTGTATTTGCTTTCTTTTATGGATTTGTTGGAATTTTTGCAGCAGGGCATGACATAGGTGATTTTTATCCAATTACAGCAGGATTAGGATTAATCCAATATCAAAGTGATAAACCAGTAGAATATAAAGTGGCGATAGAATTAATAGTAATATTTACTATGCTTGTGCTTTCTATTATTTTGATAGCGACAGCACGAAATAAGGATATTGAAAGAGAAAAAACGAAAAAAAGAAGATAAATAATTTATCCAGCCTTGACTTGGCACCTATAGTATGCGGATATGCGAAAGGAGAATAAATCCATGAAAGAATTCAGAAAAAACACAATCGAAAATCTTTATTCAGAAAACGCAGCCGGTAATGTAATGCTTGAAATTAATGAAGCAGACTTAAACAACTTTTCCGCAGGTGCAGGTGAACCGAGAGATTCTAGTGGATCAGTATGTACATTAACAGCGGAGTGCAATGCAGGAACGGTTATTTTCCTCTGCTGCTAAATTAAGGTAGATTAGAAAACTAATAATCTAATATAGAAATCATCCGCATACTATAGGTGTGAAGCCAGGGCTGGATACATAATCAAAAGGGGGATGGCTTATGAAAAAAATACATTCAATAATTGGCACTATTGTATTGATTTGCTGCTTTGTTGTAGGTTCCATTCCTACTAATGTGTTGGCAAAAACCAATGAGGAAGGATCCGAAGCTACAAGAGAATTTAGTGATAGTTTTACCGAGTTGGTAGAAATTATTCTTGAAGTCAAAGATCAAAATCCACAATTAAGTGAAAAACAAATGATAACTATTATAGAAGAAAAAATAAAAAGAAACCGTGGTATTATTGATGTTTGGGAAGCATTGACTGATTCAGAGAAGGTTCTAGTTATAAGATATCCTTTTGACGCATTAAAAGTTAATACAGCCAGAAATATTGCAACATCTCAAACAGAAGTGAAATTTGGATACAATGGTTTAGGTGATCGTAGCGATGCTTTTCGGCATGGGATATGGAATGCAGAGATGGTAATTCTTATTGGAATAGAAAAGGCAGAACTTTTTGCTACGGCTCATGAGGATAAAGATACTGAGGGCATTGAAAGTGACGGATACTCTAAGGAGAACCATAAAGCGATGGACTTACATAATAATAAGGTTGGTCGAACAATAGGATTGACTTATATAGAGGCAAATGAGGACGAACTTGCTGACATTATATATTCAGATATATATAGTGAAAATACAACATTTCAATGGTTACATGAGTAGATGATGTGCGTAGAAAAATAGTAAAACAAAAAGATTGTCCTAACTTAGGATAATCTTTTTGTTTTATATTACTCTGCTTTGTTGGAGGCGTTTGTATACAAGATATTCAATCAGAATAAACTCTATAGACCATAGTGCTATTTATTTATATAGTTATTTTAAGGAATCTTCAGTGCATGAAAGATTTATGCGAGTGGATGATACTATAATTAGTCAATAATTAAGTAAATTAATAAGTGTTATGTATAAATAGAAAAGTTTATAGGAGATAATGATGTAACTGTATTAATTTGTAGGTTTACCTCAATGGATTGCAAATGAAGGAGTTTGATATGCTAAAAAAGAGAATGCCTTTTGTTGCACAATTAGGAAGTATGGATTGTGGTTCAGCATGTTTAACAATGCTATTCAATTTTTATGGTGTCAAAGTGGATATTGTAGATGTAGGAGCTTCGGCTTATATTGGAAGAGACGGAATGTCATTGGCCACAATGAGAAATGTGGTAATAAAGTTTGGTTTTAAATTTAATGCATATAGATATGAGTATAACCAAGATAATTTGAATCAGATGTTACCTGCTATTTTATACAGTGGTAGTCATTATGTAATTGCAGAAAAGAGAAATAAAAAAGGAGAGTATATAATTATTGATCCAGCTAAGGGTCGTAGTACGATGCACTTTAGTGAAATTGCAAAGGTATATACAGACATTCTTATTTCTATTAGACCTGCTAATCCTATAAAAAACAAGAACAAAACGAAAATAGATATTAATATTAAGAAAGGACCATTTATTATAGTAGCAGGGTTATTATTATTAATTCAATTTATAACAATTTCTGTACCTATAATTATTCAATATGTGATAGATGGGGTGTCGAGCAGCAATGAATTATCTATTTGGGAAATAGCAGGGATTATTTTGATAGTAGCTGTTTCGTATTTTGGATTAAGTTGGATAAGACAAATTATTTTGTTAAACCTAAACATGGATATTTTCCGACAATTAATTTTCAAAATGCTTAGCAAATTATTTCGGATAGATATCAATTTTTTTGAGTGGCATGCAGCAGGTGATATTGGAAATAGATTTAATAATATTAATCAGTTAAATGATGTTATTACAAATGGCGTAGTAAATGTATTAATACAGGCATTAACATCTATAATTTGTTTAATTGTAATGTTGTACACTTCTCTAAAATTGACTGTATATATTATCATAATAGCAATAATAGAAATAGTAATTTTGGCACTAATTAATAAACGGAATATGGAGAGAACAACACAATATATTCAGGCTCAGAGCGTTCTTCAGAGTGATTTGGTTGATACATTGGGAAATATGATGGAAATAAAATGTATGGGGTTAGATTCTGCTATTTGCAATAATTTATATGAAAAGTATGAAAACCAAATTACTAGTTTTAAACAAAAAACTTATATAGGTAATCTTATGAACTGTTTTGTTGGTACTGTCAATTTAATATTTCCTTTGATGATTTATTTGTTGGGAAGTCTTTTTGTGTCAAGTGGAAGCATAACAATGGGGACAATGATTGCATATGTAACTTTAGCAAATTACTTTGTCGCTCCTTTTACTACAATTGTTATGATGCTCCCAAATATCAACTCAATTAAAGAAGTTATGCTTCGATATAAAGAGTTGATGAATTATCATGAATATGTTAATAATGGAATGGTGATAAAAGAGAGCCTTAAACAAATAGACATACAAAACATAACTTATATGTATACGGGAGGAAATTCGGTTGCAATAGATAATATTTCTTTAAAAATAAAAAAAGGAGATAGTATTGCTATTGTAGGTATATCAGGAAGTGGAAAGTCCACTCTAATTAAAGCAATTCTTGGTGCAATAGAATTAACTAAGGGTGATATTTATATAAATGGGATAAATGTAAATTCAATATCCAGAGTGCAAATATATAGTTGGTTTTCGATTGTTACTCAAAGCCCGATGTGCCTTAATAGTACAATCAGAAAAAATGTAGATATAACAGGAAGTTATTCTGAGCAACAGATTTGGGATGCTTTAGAGTTAGCAGAAATTAAAAAAGATGTGGAGCAAATGCCATTAGGACTGGATACAATGATTGGAGAAGATGGGCAAAATATTTCAGGTGGACAAAGGCAACGTTTAGCTATTGCAAGGGCACTTATCATTAATGCAGAGGTAGTAATATTTGATGAGGCAACTAGCAATTTAGATCCACTCACAGAAAAGAAAATATATGAAAATATAAAGAAATGTAATAAAACTCTCATCACAGTGACACATAGATTAGCATCTATACAAAATACAGATAGAATTTATGTATTGAACAAAGGAAAATTAATTGAAGAGGGAAATCATTATGAATTAATGGAGCTTAAAGGCTGGTATTATAAGAGCATAGCGGAAAGCGAAAGTATTCAAATGAGGTAAGAAATAAAGAAGAAATTAGTTTTGAGTTGCTTATTATTTGTGTCAGTTTTAAATGTTTTGAGGGAATTCTCTTGAACGAGAAAGCGAAAATAGAGTTGCGTTTTCTTGTTCTATGAGTTGTAAAAAAGAAAAGCTACTGTATTTATTCAAGTAGGTAATGAAGAGCCGATATATTTAGATACTGATGGATCATATTCGGAAGCGTTAATATAGGCGTATGGGGAGAAAAATTTACTGGGCATGTTGATATTAACCTTGATTAGAATAAAAAGAATATGAAAAAAGATATTGTTCAGGAGGAAATATAATGGAAAATTATGTAGAAGCTATCAAACAGGCAATTTTAATTTTCCCAGGAGTTGCGTTCATTTTTACATTACCATATATAGTATTTAATTATAGAAAATATGGATCGGTGCTTGGTCTTCGTATTTTGATTATTTATTCTTTTATATTGTATTTAATTTGTATTTATTTTCTTGTTATTCTACCATTGCCATCTAAAGAAGAAGCTGCTAATATATCTGGCATTAAGTTGCAAATGTGCCCATTTATGTTTGTTTTGGATATAGTAAAGGAATCTAGTTTTATGTTAAGTAACCCCAAGAGTTGGTGGTCTTTAGTTAACAACAGGGCACTTTTTCAGGTGATATTTAATGTTGTTATGATGATACCATTTGGTATGTATCTGAAATACTATTTTAGAGTTAGGTTAAAGAAAACAATTATTATATCTTTTTTGGTCTCACTTTTTTTTGAATTAACTCAACTAACAGGGCTTTATTTTATTTATTCAGGAAGTTATAGGGTATTTGATGTGGATGATTTAATAGCAAATACTTTAGGCGGTACTTGTGGTTATTTAGCAGTTGAACCATTAGAGAGGTTTTTGCCTTCAAGAGATGAAATTGATAACTGTAGTTTTGAAAGAGGAAAGGTGGTTTCTCTGTTAAGACGAATAGTTGCATTGTCTTGTGATCTTTTGCTTGCCGGTTTAATTGATGTATTACTTGCAGCAATTTTCCCTTATATAAATAGCAGTTTGCAGGTACCACTTTTATGGTGTTGTTATATTTTAATACATATTTTGTATAAAGGAAAAACACCAGGAAAAAGAATTGCGAGAATTAAACTTGCATCAATTGATAATAAAAGAGATATTCACTGGTATCAGTATATTATTCGATATGGATCTTTAATTGTTATATTCTATTTATTACCAGTAATACTTTTGAATAGTGTTGATTATTTAAGTGAATGTTGTGGATTACATCCTACTGTCGAAATGGTATTAAATGGAATAATAATTGGAGGATATGTTTTCGGCATGTTATATGAATTAATTATGCTTATAATGCATAAATTATTATTTTATGAGAGACTATCAGGAACTCAGAATATAAGTACCATAAATAAATGATAGGATTAAATATTTAGAGAATATTCGTGAAAGGATACATAAAAGGTAGTAAACTAAACGATAAGAATTATCATTGAGAATGTATATACTGACATAAACTCTATGATAACATAAGGCAGTATGGACATGTTAGAGGAAGAGCTATTGATTTTCTATAGGAAACAAGGAAGATTCAAAATAACTAATAAGGAGGAAATGTATGGGAAGAGACAAAAGGAGAATCTCAATAATTGTGATGATGATTGTGATGCTGTTTGTAGTTTTGGTAAGAAATTCTAATATCGTATATGCTGTAGAAACAACACAAGTTGGATATGCGAGTAAATATATTTCAGTGAAAGGGAATAATATGCATCTTGCATTATATGGGAAATTGGATGCAAGTGGAGAAACATTTGCAGAAGAAGAAAGAACTACATTGGTGATGATGCCAGCTCTGGGAGTTCCGTCACCGCATATCTACTTCAAACCCCTGGCACAATCTTTGGATGAGAACTTTAATATAGTGATTGTAGAGCCGTTTGGATATGGGCTTAGTGATGGCACATCGACTGATCGAACTGTAGATAATATCAATGATGAATTGAATGCTGCACTGGACACCATGGGAATTAAGCAGTGTGTATTACTGGTGCATTCGATTTCAGGAGTATATGGGCTCAACTTTGTACAGAATTATCCGGAAAAAGTAAAGGGTTTTATTGCCGTTGATAATACGGTATATGATGAAGAACTTGCAGGGGCTATGGAAATGGAAAAGAAATATATGCTGCAGGGAATTGATGAATTTCAGAAAATCAAGAATGCTTTTTCTTCTTTGGAAGATTTCCAGACTGCTCTGAAAACAGATCCAGATAAATATGGAGCAGCATTACCACAGGTTTCCGGGTACACTTATACGGAAGGCGATAGGGAGGAATACATTCAGGCATATTCTTTAAGCAGCAATGAAACGATTAGAAATGAAGTGAATGGGATGGATCAGTCATTACTCTCTATAAAGGATAAAAAATTCCCATCGGTACTTCCTGTATTAACCATGATTTCTTCAGAGAATGTACAAAATGTTCCGGCATGGGAGACTGCTCATAGAAATCAACTGGATTTAGAATCTGGTAATCACCAGTTATATATTGTAAATGGAGGACATTATATCTGGTACACCAATTTAACGCAGGTTGTGCAGCTTATCAACAAATGGAGAGTGGAGAACCATTTTTAAAAGGAAGCTGTGTGAAGCGATTTCCACATAAGAAAAAATAGAAGGGAAGTGTAGCTTGGGGAAAGTAACTATTTCAACTGTATTGGGATATAAAGAATATGTAGCGGAAAATCTAAAAAGCATCCTGGAAGAAGATGAAGAAAAATCCGACTTTAGGATTTATCCGGATTATCATAAGATTTATAGAGGACAGACGGAGATTGTCTTAACGAAAGCAGAGTATGAACTGTTTATGCTTTTGTCAGGAAGACCAGGTGTGATTTTTACAAAAGAAAAAATTTTTGAGATTCTCTATAACGAAGAATTACCGGAAAGCATTGATAATATTGTGTACTGCCTGGTATCCAGTATGAGAAAGAAAATTGAACCGGAACTAAAGCGATGTCGCTATATTAAAACAGTGAGAGGTGTAGGATATAAGTTTGAAGGAAAAAAGATGGACATCTTTCCAGAATAGTTGATCTGAAGACAGAGGAAATTTTTTAAAACCTCTGTCTTTTTTTGTTGCTTTTTTATGCCATCTTGCGTACAGAAGTAGTGAAAGTCACCTCCCAAAAAGTATGCTTTTTGAGAGTAGATGCTGGAGGCTATTTTTTACTCCCAGAAAGTATATGAATGGAGTGAGTATTCCAATGCAATAGTGCATGCTTTCCAGAAATTCAGAGCACCCTTTTCCGGAAAAATAGTGCATATCTTTCCGGAGCAGAGTGCAGTCATTTAATTAGTATTCATCTGGAATAGTTATCCCATGTTCTATAAGAAGTGCCTGTAAACGGTCAATGTATTCTCTTAGATGCTGGATTTCTATCCAATTACCATGACACAGTTCATCGGCTTCTTCTAATTCGTGGCGGGTTATTTCATAATCCGTAAACTTAACGCATTTATGGTCTTTGCTGAAAGCACAATAATCAGTCATTGGTAGCTCCTTTCCGGGAAGCATGAATGCCATGACGTTCCCTCATGGATATGCGGCCATCAAGCATCACCTCATAGGAATTATGAATGATCCGGTCGATGATTGCTTCGCAAATAGTGGCATCACAGTCATTTCCGATGCGGCTGTACCAGCCTTTCGGTTCAAACTGTGTGCAGAAGATTACAGAGCCTTTCACACTACGGGCCTCAATGATTTCAAGAAGTTCCCGTGTCTGTTCCGTGGATACGGGGCTTAACAAGAATTCATCCAGAATCAAAAGATCAATCTTCTGATATGCTTTAATTACTTTTTTCAGCGTGCCGTCCCCATGTGCAACAGCCAGCTCATTCAATAGATCAGGCAGGCGCACATAACGTACTTTGATAAAGTTCCTGCAGGCTGCGATTCCAAGCGCACATGCGATATATGTTTTTCCATTCCCAGATGCTCCTTTTAGAATGATATGGTGGTCATCAGATATATACCGGCAGGTGGAGAATTCCAGCATCTGTCCTTTATCCAGATTTCGGTCAGGATGATACTCAATATCTTCCATACACGCATTGGGATAACGGAATTCAGCACTGCGGATAAGTTTTTGCAGCTTTGTGCTTTTTCGCTTATCCCATTCTTTATCAACCAGCATACCGAACCGGTCTTCGAAAGATAATCCCTGATAGGTGTCAGGATCCTTGCACTGGCATTCAAAGGCATCTGACATTGCAGATAATCGCATATCATGCAGCTTGTCTATGGTTGACTGACGAATCATAAACGGTCACCTCCTTCGTAGTAGGAGGCACCTCTGGTGATGCCATACTTGGAACTCTCTTTATTGGCAGCATTGGAAACAACCTTTGCTACTGCCACTTTATCCTGACCATTTTTCAAAATGGTACTGATATTTTTTAAACTTGGGCTTGGTGTGTAACTAAGTGCCTTGATACAGGCGTTTTCCAAACGTTGCGTACCATAGCGGTCAGCAAGCTTCATCAGCGATGCACAGGATTTATATCCCTGTTGCTCTACCTTATGCATGTATAAAAAATGTTTTACTACAATAAGGGTGGAATGGCCAACACTCTTTCCCCAGTCCAGAAAACTGTCTGTGTTGTATTCCAAAAATTTTCTGTGGTTTTCAGGCATATGCTCCGGTACATAAATCGGTTCCGGAGAGTAAGACCTACGCACATGCGATGCTATACGGTTGCTATGGTAAAAAACTTCAATACTGTTTTCCGTAGTGCGGATATCGACCTTCTTGCCAATAAATTCATACGGAACAGAATACTTGCAATCTCCGATTTTTATGAGATAATCAGGTTGTATGGTGGCAGTTGACCAGACAGCCGTTTCATACGGGGAAGCAGGTAATGGCATGAGGAAGTCCTTTTCTTCTTCAAGAAATGCAGATAACCGGCTTCCTTTCTTTTTCTGGAAAGGCTTTGCATTGAATTCCTCAAGCTTTTCATGGATGGCTTTATTGAGTTCTTCAAAAGTGAAGAACTTCCGGTTCCTTAGTGCTGCAAGAATCCATGTTTCAAGAACTTTTACAGTGCCTTCCGCATTCGGTTTATCCTTCGGTTTTACCGGTCGGGCAGGAATAATTGCAGTTCCATAGTGCTCTGCCATTTCGTGGTAGGAACGGTTAAGTACAAGCTCTGCCCGTGTGTTTTTAATCACACCTGTTTTAAGATTATCTGGTACAAGAATACGTGTTACACCACCAAAGAATGAATACGCATGGATATGAGCTTCTATCCAGTGGTTGGATTTCATATCTGGGAATGCTTCTGCATATCCATACAAACTGCATGGAAGAACAGCAACAAATATATATGCAGGTATATCGCAGCAACTGGCAGCATCATAAACTTTAAGCGTATCGCCTACCCAGTCTACTTCCATTGTTTCTCCTGGTTTGCGCTTAATTCTGAGAGTTGCTTTCTTTGATGCAGCATAGGCATGATACTTGTCATTAAACTGTGAATGCTGATACGGAATCGTATGCTCTGCCTCACATTTGGCACAGTATTCTGCCCATAAGAGCGAGAGCGTTACACCCGGCTTGGCCAGCTCATTGTAAACATACTCATAATCAGGGAGTCTTCTTCCCTCATTATTGCCTCTGTTTGGATAAAACAGATACTCGATATCTTTGTTGGAAAGAGTTTCTGGAATAGGCCATTCCAGAGAATGTGTTTCAGCAAGCTTCAGCACTTCTGAAACTGTGTTGCGTGAGCAGCATAAGCTGTTGGCAATAGATACATTGCTGAACTTCAGACTATGTAGTCTGATGATTTCTCGATAATCAGTCATGGTTATCGACCTCCTGTAATGAATTTACACATTTTTATGTGTATGGATTCATTATAGATGATTGCACTATAGGGCGGAAATACCTGCTCTGAAATATCGGATTTAGGTGCTCTGAATTCCCGGAAAAAGTGCACTACTTAAATGGAATATACATGGAGTTTTGGGATATGTCAAAAGATTTGTAGACTTTTTGGGAATGTATAGGAGGAAGAGATATGGCATATTACGGGTATCACAGGACCAGTACCAAAGAACAGCATTTGGATAGGGGCATTATAGAAATTCAGAGATTTTGTGAGAGTCAGAATATAAAGCTGACAGGAATTTTTACAGATAAGTTAACGGGGAAAAACTTTGACAGACCACGATACACGGTTCTGGTTGAAGATGTTTTGCGAGAAGGAGATACGCTGATTATCACAGAGCTTGACAGATTGGGGAGAAATAAGCAGGAAATTTTAAAGCAGCTACAGAGTTTAAAAGACAAAGGAGTGCGGGTAATGGTATTGGAACTTCCGACTACTCTGATCGATTTGTCACAGATGGATAATGCTTTAGCAAGGCTGATGATTGAGACAATTAATAATGTATTGATTGAGATTTATGCATCTTTGGCACAGGCGGAGATGGAGAAAAAAGAGAAGCGTCAAAGAGAAGGGATGGAGGCAAAGAAACTTCGAGGTGAATGGGATGAAGTGGGAAGACCACGAGCCATAGAACAGGAAAAGTTTAACCAGGAATTTATCCGAGTGGTACAAAAAGAGGTAACACCGACACAGCTGCAGCGGGAGTTGGGATTAACGTCTTCTACCTACTATCGGTATCGGAAAAATTTTTATGATAATTTTCCGGAATTTCTTCAATCTGTATCGGAATAAGGTAATTACTAAGTAAAAGAAAATTTAAGGAGGCAGATGTTATGAGTGAACACAGAGAAGGCACATTGTTTTATGATACTGAAACAGGGCGGTATGATATACGTTTTGATTTGGAATCTTTTTATGGAGGGCTACATTGTGGGGAATGCTTCGATGTAAAGGTGAAAGATGTTTGGGTTCCGGTCAGGATTGAAATGGGAGACGACTGGTATCTGGTTGGATTGAATGTGTCGAGATTAGATGGACTGAGAGTACGTATGTAAATAGGAGGATAAGCCTGATGAGGGGAAGCACAATGAGAGAAAGTGTTACGGATGTTCGCATTATACTGGAATGCTTACAGGAAGCATATCAAATGGAAGGAGATATGGTACGATCCGGGAAAAATATTCATGCAACCATGATATATCCATTTGTCCGTATGCTGCAAGAAAAGTGCAGGGATTTAACAGAGGAACAGATACATAAGACACTTTGGAAAGAATATGAGATTTCAGGGGCAGACAGGATGTTTGTGGAGAGGGCTTCAAAGATTTTAGAGCCATACGAAGGAGAAGCTGAAGATGAGAAACAGTACAATGGAATATAAAGTGAATCAAGCCTATGAAGAACTAAAGCGTTTAATACAGTGGCATCCGGATAGCGAAGAAAAATTTTTACAGAAAATGGTATGTTTTTTATTACCTGGACAAAGAAAATGTTGGCCAGAGGCTATCCGTGCTTTGAGGCAATCTTTTAAAGCTGAGCAGAGAATGATATTTGTAGAAAAATATAGAGAAAAACTGGAATGGCTGGATAGTATTTCTTTGGCAGAACTACAAAGAAAGATAAGAGAAATTTATTTTGTTGAATATTATAAGATGATAGCAGATCAATTCCTATACAAAAAGGATTTTGAAACTTCCTTATTTTTGAGAATTGCAATGGAAACAGGGATAAGAAGTGTAGATATTCCATGTATAGAATGGTCCTGTATGCATGGAAAAACCATTATTTTGGAAGAAACTAAAAGAGGAGATTTGTACAAAAAAGTTAATGGTGCGTTCCCTAAGATCTCAGCTCAGTCGTTACGGATTATGAAGTTATTATATAGGAAGCAAGGAAAAATATTTACAAAATCAAAAGAGTATTATGTTCGCAAAATTTCTTATGCTTGGGGAATTCCTGGGTTTCATATCCATAGCCTTCGGAATTATAGGAGAAATATAGAGAGGGGAATTTCAGCAGGTGTACAAGTTTCAAGGATAATCCCATTATAAAGAACGTGTTAGATAAGAAAAATTTATAGGAGGTTATTGGATCTGATTATGTAGATGGTAAATAGAGGTAACATTTCGGCAGTAAATTGCAATTACTGCCGAAATGTTATGATATGATGGTGAAAAATATGGGGGTGAATAAATTGTTGGATGAAGGAAGAATTGCTCGTGTAGGAAGAAACGCATACGGTAGCTTTCAGTAGTGTTGCATCTCGTGGAAAGGTAGGTGCGAAGGAATATCCGCTTTATGTAAAAGGGATTCGTGATCTATGGGGGCACATTTATGCAGAAAATTACAGCACAGAAATTGCTGCTGTGAGAGCCGTAAGAGTCATGGTTGCCAGAATGTAAAGGGCGTTATATGGACATGAAAAGAGCCGTCCAAACTGGGCGGCTCGAAGTATTTATAGTTGTTTATGAGTTCTTAGGCATAGGGATGTCAACAGTACTTAGTGTTTCAATTAAGGATAGGATTGTATCTGAGTTTCTCTGAAATTGTGTTTGAAAATCTTCTGTAATATCATAGTTCAGATACAGAGTTATCAAAGTAGCATTCCATATTGAAATCATGGTCTTTTCTGATAGGTGCTCCTCCAGAAAATGCAGATGTTTACAGAGTGTTGCCTGCGTTTTGCTCCAGGTAAAGAAATAGACATCTTTTAGCGGAATGTTAAAATCACGAAACCATTCCCGAACGGTATGTGTTTCGGTTTCATCTCCACATTCAGGATTGTTAAAGATGTATCCCACAGATAATTCTTCCGGATTTTCCGGAAATTCACGATCAGTAGGAAGTGAAACATACCGACCAATCGGAAACATAGCACAGACTGTCGGTTTTACATCATGTACGGAACATTTCCGGTCTTTTAATAACGGGCATCGCTGCACACTTCCTTGTGGTTTCAGGTGTACTACGGGAAAACGAGAATTCCTTCCAATATAGGTTTCACAATATTGTGTCAAAGCTTCCTCCGGTGTAATCTGGAACTTTTTCGCAATATGAAACAGATCCTTTGGGGATAAGAGAATATCATCACGGTGGATGCAGCATTTTCCGCATTGGGTACAGTGAAATTTAAAAGTTTCATCGAGACCGATTTCTGTATATCCTAATTGTTCTTTTAGTTCTTTTATTGAATTCATAATCATTCTCCTTTGAAAAATATTTTTATAGTATTTTTATTTTGTAATTGCATACATTTCTTTTTCATATTCCAGGATTTGTTCCCATGTCAACCACTCCGGTTTTCCCTCATCTGGAAGTTCATTCCATAGTTTTTTCATAGCAGCAATCTGTTTCTTTTCATCCAGATGGTACAGCCGTCCTATACAACGGTTTCCATAATTCAAGTAATATTCGCAGTCGCTTTGTAAACGCCCAAGCATCATGTATTGAAACTCATAAGGATTCTTTGGTTTAGCGGTTAGAATTTTAAAAGGTTTCGGGATTGGTGTATCCGGTTCTCCATCAAATTCATTTTCGACTGCAGAGTAGAGGTGAGGAATTTCATAGTCACCGAGTTCTACATCTTTCCATAACTTCCCATATTGATCCTGATATACCGGACGTGCCCATTCATCTGTACCGATATAGTGCAGAAGATAAACAGATTTTTTTGGTATAATAGCCAGTTCATCCGGTGACATGATAATTTCATCCAATCCAAGCTCCTCCAGTTTTTTGGGCATATTGTAGAGGGAAGAGAATCGTTCCTCCAGCTTCTGAACTTGTATTTCAGACTCAGGATAATCAAAACAGCAGTGAATATCAGGTGTCAGATTGTCGGTTTCTTTATCTTCACCAGTATGAATTTCCAAAATAACACCTTCCAATCCTGCATAATCGCTGTCATTGGTTGTCCGTACACATTGTCCGGGTTTGAGGATGACATCTCTCCATTGTAATTCAGTCGTTGTATTTTTCATGTAATTCTTCCTTTCTTGACGGGAATTGGCATTTACAAAAGTGGTAATAGAATAAATCCATACCCTTATCCGTAACATTACATTTGTGCCAATTCTCATAAATTCATAATTTTTCAGTAATTTAGTTCTATGTTTTTCGTGATCCTTCTGAATAAAAAAGAGACCACTCGCAAGTAGTCTCTTCGTAAACATAAATTTAATTAAATTTGTATTGTTCCAGTAAATAAATAGGCAGTGTTTCTGTTTTCCCATCTATCCCACCTTTGGTTGCCCCTTTTAAATAAAGAAGCTTATCTGCTTTTCCCTGAGCCAAAGCTTTCTGGGCAGTGGAAGCAGTCCCTTTTCCAGCTTTCACTTCTATCAAATATCGGGTGGAAGAAGATAGGCTTTGTGCCACAAAATCAATTTCTCCGCCTCGGTAAGTAGCAAAAGCAGGGGTTTCAAAGGAAATTTCCGGTGGAAAATCCTGGCGTTTCTTCAGGTTGATATAGACATAATTCTCATTTAATGTGCCTGCAAGTACACGGGAATCGGTACCGGTACGTGTCAGATAATAGTTTGCCAGCCCCATATCCATGAAGTAGCAGCGGCTTGCAGACTTAAAATCCAGAATATCCATTTCTGTTATTTTTGCACAGAATCCAATGATTCCGGAAAAGTACAGCCAGCTGATGGCACGGTTGCAGGTAGCCTTTGAAACATTGCTGGAGTAGTCTTTGGTTACCAACTTTTGTAATTCTTCGCTAATACTGTCTTCTGAAAAGCCTTTCTTTTCACGGTTTAAAATACGGCAGATGGAAAAGAAAATATGGGTAAACACTTTGGTATCCAGAATATCTGTAAAATAGCGAATGGATTCATTGGTAAAGGTATCAATGATTTTTACGAGTTCGCCCTGTGCCTTTACGATGTTCCGATTCTCCAGATAGTTTTCTACCACTTTGGGATAGCCACCAATTTGACAGTACAGATTATAGGCTTCCTTTAAGCGATTATAGACTTCTGCTTCAGAGGAAACGAGAGATATTTTTTTGTAATCGTCATACAGATTCTGATCATAGGCCATCAAAAACTCCTCAAAAGAAAGCGTATAGATGGTGAGTTTGGTGACATCACCGCTGGAATAGCGAAACTCCGGATCATAAATTCTTCCAAGATAACTACCTGTAACGATGAAATGGGCTTTAAACTGTCGGGTGAACTCCCGGATGCGGTTATAAATTTCAGATGATTCCTGAATTTCATCAATAATGATGACGGTATCATCGGAATCAATAAAGTCCGGTTCATACAACTGGAAGGCATCATGGAGAGGATGCTCCCGTCGTTTTGTTCCAGGTGTCCAATCTGTTGCCTGTTTATAACATTCCATAAACTGTTTACCACTTAATTCAAACAGGTTAATATAAATTTTGTGTTTGTAGTTTTCGTCAGCGAATTTCTGTATCAGGTAGGTTTTTCCAACCTGACGGGCTCCACCGACTTCCAGGGTACTATGACCTCCTTCATTTTTCCAATCCAGAAGACGGTCATAGACAAAACGCTTCAGATACATAAGCACAAATCCTTTCTTTAAAATCTATCTTTCATTATAGCAAATTCTTGAGGGTTCATACAGTAGAAAATATATAATTTATGAATATCTGTTTTTATGCTTCATATTTCAGCTTTGCACGTATGTCCATGAGAATCTCACCTAAATGATTTTCGCCATGACCATTTACACAACCCCAAAAGTAATCTCCCCAGTTATTTCCTTCAACAAGGTGAGAACTCCCGGTAGCAAGTAATGCTTTGCATAGGGATGGGTTCTGCATGAATTTGCACATACAAATTTCATACATGTACATAAGCTTTACACTTTCCCAGTCTGAACGAAGCTGGACTTCCAATCCCAGTTTTTTTGCCTCTTTTGGATTTTTTAATCTGGTAAATCGCAGCTTTTCTTTTGGTAAGCAGGTCTTTTGTGCCTGGAATGCAGCCTCATTATTTGCATACCAGTAACCCCGGTAATATATCCGGGAAGGATAGAAGTTACTAAGAAAAGCGTATGCTCCACGAAAGTGGTCAATTGTTTGCTGGTAATGATTCAAATAGTTATTAATAAACATGTAATCCCTTCTTTCTTACATAAAAAAGGAACCGCTTATTTTGGTAAGCAGTTCCTTCTTAAACATAGTTTTATTATTTTTGAGCGTCTTCTTGTTCTTCGTAATAGCGGTCTGCAATATAGCCGGCAGATTCCGCCCAAAGAGTATTTTCTGTATTTTGTAGGGCTTTATAAGTTTTTGAGTGATAAAACTTGCCCATGGCATCCGGAAAGGAAAGGTTACTCTTTTCCATAATAATATCGATAACATCCCGGATTTGAATATACAGATTCATTGAAATATCTTTTCCGTTAAAAAAATATTTACCTTCCATTTTTTACACATCCTTTCGAGATTCAAATACCAGATGTTCAAGAGCAAGTGGAGTGTGAAAAGAAACCTGATTATTTACCTTATTATACCGAAGCCTTGCAACCGCTTCGTCCACTCTCAAGATGCCGGACAAATAAAGCTGTACCGTTTCCATGGTATTATCATCCGCAACAGGTCCGATTACAACATCATAGTGATGTTGGATATCGCCGGCGGTACGGTTGAGCTTGACAAATTCCAACCATTCCTTGTCCAAGGTAGCAAAATGTTTGATTTTTAATTCTTCAGATTGTCGGAAGATATACCGATACACATATTTTCCACCAGTATGAGTACGCAAGTACAGGCGGTTGGCCCATTCCTTTGCCTGCTGTTCAAGCACTGTGCAATAAAACCCACGACCAAAATCACGACGGTTATGCGATTTGTTCAAATCGATCTTATCAAATGCAATATTGGAGCCATGGAAAAGAACAAGCGTGGGTGTATCTTCTTCTATAATATCTTCTACGTATTGAAAAGTGTCATGAATATCTAATTGGTGCAACGTTTCGTGTTGAACCAGTATTTTTTCAAATACTTGATGTTTGCAGAAAATATTAAAGGCATCGTCTTCTGATATTTGGTGCTTTTTAGCATAATATTCCAATGCTTCGATTGATAGCATTTCTATATCTGATTGAATACTCATAATACGTTATCCCTCCATTTGCCTTCATTATATCAAAAAAGAAGGTGCTTTCCAACGGTAAAATAATTAAAACAGAAAGTTCTGCCAGGTGTTTGAAATGGGGCATTCACCCCATTTCACTAGCCCCAGACTTCGCCCATGATTTCCACAAGAAAATCATCTAATGGAAAATTGGGAGGAAGTAATTGACCAAACGTTTCTTGAATTTCTTGGATAACTTCCGTATAAGAAGAATACGCCTGTGAAAATAACTGGGAAGGATTTCTAAGTTCAATGATATAAAATTCTTCTCCTGGATTTAAGTCCAGTTCTTCATGATTCTTGATTCGCCATACGGTCATATAATCAGCGTTGCCATAGCGATAACCGTTATACGTTTCGCAAAGATATTCCTGAAACGAAGAAAGAGCTTCTGAATCCGAGAACTCTTTGTATAAATCAGGAAAAGATTTTTTGGCATACTGCAGGATAAAATCGGCAGCGCTTTCTGTAATAAGAAATCCGTAGATATGAAAAACAGATGTCATGATACTCATAGATTTCTCCTTACGCAATCATCTCAAGAAACTCATCTTCAGATAAAATTTTAATGCCAAGAGACTGAGCTTTTGTTAATTTACTTCCGGCTTTTGCTCCACAAATCAGATAATCCGTCTTTTTCGTAACAGAACTTCCGGCTTTTGCTCCAAGCTCTAAAATCTTGGAATTGATTTCATCCCTTGTAAAATGAGTAAGTTTTCCTGTTGCAACGATAGTACATCCTGTAAATACATTTTCTTTCATCATAGTGTTTATTTCCTTTCTTTCTTCAAATATAAGTTCTTTTTGGAGGGCATTCCAGAGGGTTAAATTATTTTCATCAGAAAACCAATCATGGATATTTTGATTTAAAGTATCCCCGAAATCTTCTAATTGAGTAAAATCATAGTCCCCAATAGAGGCATCGTAAAATTCCTGTAGATTTCCATGAAATACCGTATCCAGAATCCGGCTTTTGGTCCTTCCGACCATAGGAATATCCATGGAAACCAGGAATCGGACAAAGGTAGTATTCCGGCTGGAAGTAATGGAATTCCATAATCTTTCAAAGGATTTTTTACCGAAACCTTCCAACTGTAAGATATCTTCCTGATAATCATCTAAATGGTAGATATCCGGAAATGTGTGGATATACCCCAAAGAGAGAAATTTATCCAGTGTGGCTTCCGAAAGTCCTTCAATATTCATTGCCTTTTTTCCAACAAAATGGGTAAAACGCTTTCGGATCTGGCTATCACAGTTGGGATTGTCACAATGCACTGTTTCAATGAGACGCCCATCATTTCCTTTTCTTTGATAGATACGAGTCTGAGAACCACAGCATGGACATACTGGGGGAACTGCATCTACGTAATGACCACGTTCCAGATTTTCTTCAATATGAGGAATGATCATATTACGTTTTGATACAGAAATTCTACAACCTGGCACCAATTCTAATTCTTTGATAAAGGTCAGATTGTGAAGGGTTGCTCTGGAAACAGAGCATCCGTCAATTTCCACAGGATCAAAAACTCCCACAGGTGCAATTTCTCCGAAACGGGTGGGTGTCCATTCTATATTGCGAAGAGTGGTTTCGTAAGTTTCGTCTTCAAACTTAAAAGCCAATCCATCTTTATAATGATGTCCGGTACGCCCGCATTTTTGGGAATAGTCCAGACTGTCGAAAATCATTACGATTCCGTCAATAGGCAGATGCTTTTTGCCTGCCAGATCAGTCAGTTTTTCAATATACTGGTTTACAAGTTCCGAGGTTAAGGGCTTGTTTGCAGCAATATAAGGACAAGGCTGAAAACCATAGTCAAACAGGCTGGAAATTTTCATAGCTCTGCTGTCTGGAAAGAGAAATGGAGAGTCCAGACCTTCCAGAACATTAAAAGGCATAAAGTGCAGACAGCGTCCTGCACAATTTGCCGGATCAAGACTTCGCACAGAGCCAGAAGCCAGATTTCGCCCATTTTTGTAAGGTTCTCCTTTTCCATCTCGGAGGGTTTCTTTTAAACGCTCAAAGTCATTGGTTGGGATGAAGGATTCTCCAACAATCACCAGCCGGCCTTTATATGGAATTGAGAGAGGGACATCAACGTATGCAGGGATGTTATGGGTGATAAGTTCCCCAATTTCTCCGTCGCCACGCGTGGAAGCCTCTACAAGTGTTCCATTTTCGTAGACCAATTTAGTCGTTAATCCGTCCAACTTCAGCATAAACAGAACCGGTTGCTTCCCAGCAAAGCTTATCAAGTCCTGTACCTGCTTTGTCTTATCTAAAGAAAGCAAAGGCACCGGGTGCTTTATTTTGGGAAGTTCACTGATGGGAGTATAGCCTACGGTTTGTGTCGGTGAATTGGATAAGACAAAGCCTGTCTGCTTTTCTAATTCCATTAATTCATCGAAGATCCGGTCATATTCCGCATCACTGATATTCGGACTGTTCTCATTATAATAAGCGTTACGCTGCAAATTCAGATAGTCCACCAGTTGTTTGATTTTTTCCACGTTTGATAATTCTTTGAGTTGGTTCATGTTATTCTTGGCTCCTTTTCTATGGTATAGTTGTAATTCTTATTTGTTCCGGTTTTTCTTCCTCCTTTCTTTGCGTTTAGGCATAAAAAAAGAGAATGACACGGATGTTCATTCTCTAATGCGTGCAGTTTCCTGCAAAATAAAAAAAGCCAGAAGTCCCTGCTGGTAGCGTGGTATACTTCTGACACTTTTACAAACCTAAACTGCGTGTGTATATCCTTTCCGGATGGCACAAATAATAATTACATAGTAAGTGTAACACTATATGTAGTATGTGTCAATGTTAAAATACTATATATTGTTTGCGCTGGAAGCGGAATTACTATATATAGAGGAAACATGGATATGGCAAATATTATCACTTGATTTCAGAACGTATGTTCTATATAATGGGGTATAAAGGAGGAGAACGTGAGTTTGGGAAAAGTGATTTTTCATATAGATGTAAATTCTGCCTTTTTGTCCTGGGAAGCGGTATATCGGATGCATCATTTGGGATGGAAAGGAGATTTAAGAGAACAGGTATCTGCAGTAGGTGGGGATATGGCGATGCGTCATGGAATCATTTTGGCAAAATCCATTCCAGCAAAGAAATATCGGATACAGACAGGTGAATCAATCATGGAAGCAAAACAGAAATGTCCAGATCTTATCTTAGTGCCTCCGAATTATGGATTGTATGAGCGGTGTTCCAAAGCTTTTATGGGAATTTTGCATGAGTATTCTCCTGTAGTGGAACAATACTCGATAGATGAGGCGTTTGTAGATATGACTGGAACAGAATCGCTTTGGGGTACACCAGTGGAAGCTGCGGAGAAGATGCGGAAACAGATTAAGAAACAGCTTGGATTTACAGTGAATATCGGCATTTCTGAGAATAAACTGTTAGCTAAGATGGCAAGTGATTTTCAGAAACCAGACAGAGTGCACACATTATGGAAGTCTGAGATACAGAATAAGATGTGGCCATTACCGGTAAGCGACTTATTTTTTGTAGGACGGGCAACAACAAAGACACTTTTCAAGTTGGGAATCCGAACAATAGGAGATTTGGCAAAGAGCGATCCTGGCTACTTAAAACAACATTTAAAGAAACATGGGGAAGTAGTCTGGGGATTTGCAAATGGGATTGATGTGTCTGTCGTTCAGTCTGCTCCACCTGCCAATAAGGGATATGGTAATTCCACAACGATTCCTTTTGATGTGACAGATGCATCTACAGCAAAATTGGTGCTGTTGGCTTTGGCAGAGACAGTAGGAAGCAGACTTCGTGGAGCAGGCGTCAGGGCAGAAGTGATTGCAGTAGGAATCAAGAATTATGATCTCAGTTATGCCAGTCACCAGATGACGCTTCAGAATGCAACCAATATTACGATAGAGATTCATCAGTGTGCTTGCCAGTTATTTGACCAGCTCTGGGATGGGACACCCATCCGGCATCTGGGAATCCATACCAGCCGCATCAAGGATCAGGTGAATATGAGACAACTGAATCTGTTTGATACGAATGATTATGAGAAACTGGAAAAAATGGATGAAACGATAGATCAGATCAGAAAACGGTATGGGAATGACTCGGTAATACGTGCGGCTTTTTTAGGTGGGTGTATTGATCACATGAGTGGTGGCATTTCACGGGAAAAACGTTCTGTGGACTATGAGAAATTAAAGACAGAATAGCGGGAAGGAGGAAGGAACGGTGGCATTTGGAATCGGAATAAATACAGAGCATACAGAGCAGGAGCCTTTATCCGGAACCTATCATGAGGTGGCAGTCCAGTGCTGGTTCACAGCTACCGGAAAATCTTTGCCATTGATGCTGAAGGTAAAAGGGGAGGATGAAGAGATTATTCAAATCAATCATATCCAAGTTCTGACTGTAGAAAAGCAGTGGTATGCGGGAATTTTGAACTGGAAGTATAGATGTCAGGCGGTACTTTTGGGAAAACAAATCAATTTTGTGCTTCTCTTTTGTCCGGAGGATTGTGCATGGAAACTGGTTGTATAAGATACCGGGGATGAAGTAAAATAGGAAAAAGGAGGACAGAAAATGTGTGGAAGATATTATGTGGATGATGAAACCTCACGGGAAATTGAAAAGATTGTAAGGAAACTGGACCAGCGTTTAAAGATAGAGCATGGACAGGACATCCACCCGTCTGAATCTGCAGTCGTTCTTACAAAGGAGTGTAGAGAAGTGGCTGCGAGGCAGATGCAGTGGGGCTTTCCGGGGTTCCAGGGAAAGGGACTGCTTATCAACGCAAGGGCAGAGGCGATACTAGACAAGAAGACCTTTCGAGAAAGTGTGCTACATCGAAGATGTGTGATTCCCGCCCGTCACTTTTACGAATGGAATAAAAACAAAGAAAAATATACTTTTCAAAGCCAAAAGCAGGATACCATATTATTTATGGCAGGGTGTTATCAAATCTATAATGGTCAAAATCGGTTTGTAATTCTGACTACGCAGGCAAATGCTTCCGTAGCACCGGTGCATGAACGGATGCCATTGCTTTTGGAACGACAGGAACTGGAAGATTGGATTATGGAGGATGCGGCGGTAGAATTTATTCTTGCTAAGAAGCCCATACTGTTACATCGGACAGCAGAATATGAACAACTGAAATTGTTTTCATAAAAAGAGCCGCATAGTGCGGCTTAGATAATTCTGTAACATTTCATTTTGTGATTGTAAACATAGAAAAGAGTTATATATGATAATCGACACAGGCTAATACGGTATCTTCTGATAAAGCATCAATATATTCGTCAATTTCTTCGGACCAATCAGAACTTTCTTTCCCAATCGAAATATCATCACGGGATCTCCACATGGATGCATCAATGATGTCATGAAGTGGGAGTGGATATTTCACTTTTGGGGAAATAGTATGCTTCTTTAGATAGGAAGAAAGAGACTGCCCTTTTTGATAAACATACTCACCATATACGGAAATACCAGTATCGTCCAATATTCCATAGAAATCTTCTTCACAGATTCCTGTTTCAAAGATATGTTTTAGTTTTTGATAGTGTTCTTTTGCTGTATGTATTTCCCAGTCATGCATGCGTTTCCAGGCAATGTCTTTTTTTCGTGCCGCTGAAACCCACATATAACCATCTGGTGCCGGAGGTATCTTATCTGCTATAGTCCAGCTTGCTTCACCAAGCACATAATCTTTGCAGGTGTTTTTCACTAAGAGCATATCTGCCCAGCGACCTCCGATTGAGTACCAGTCCCACATAGCATTTGGATTGCAAAAATAGCCATATTTTTGTACTTCTTCATTAAATGGAACCCATCCATCATCAGCAAATGCCTGGAAATCGGGATACAGTTTTTTGTTAGGATAACAGAGCATTGCCCGCATCTTTTTTGCACGCTTGGTACGTTTTATATGATGTAATGGTCCTGCATCACGTTGAAAAACTTTACCTTGGTGCAGAACATACTTTTTAAAGAAGGAAGGGTGGTTTTCTGTTACCAGAGTACCGTTTGGTAATCGGATACAATCTGTTGTTCCCTTTTCGTAATCGTACTCAAGTTCTTCGGTATGGTCGATAAATTCCAGATAGTGCTGATTCGTTGGAGTTTCGCTATATGGGTCCATAATATCATTGATATATGATGTGACCTCTCTTGAAAAAGTACTTTTTAAGCTGCGTAATTTCCCTAACATAAGTTCACGCAAAATATGGTTTTGCACTTCTTTGCTTTTTTCAATTTGCACTTCAATTTCTTTGTTTGTGTTTTCATTCTCGATAATCTCTGGAATTTCCATTGTTACTAATGATAAAAAATGCATAAGATTGTCCTTTCTATCAAAAAAAGGGAAACCTATAAAAGCTTCCCTTCTTGACATAAATTTTTTTGAATTTAGAATCCATTGTTTCTTTGTTCTGTTGCAGCAGATATAGGAGGACTGGATTTTGCATAGATTAATAGTTTCCCATGCAGATCCAAATCCTGTTTAGTCCATTGCGCATTTTCATAAACCTTTTGGGTAATTGTATTGTAGATAATTGGCGTATCCTCTATACGTTCCATATCAACGACAAGGCAGTCCTGAAGGGCAATATATGGATATAGAGCATCCTCAATATATGTCCTTAATTTTAATGCCTGCCTGTGCAGTAGTTCCACATCATACAGTTTTGATAAGGTATAGCTCATTTCTTTGAGCATTCCGGATGCTGTAATGGCCTGTTGGATAACAGAAATCTGTTCTTCCAAAGATACATCCGGATTTATCATAAGCTTTGATAAGGTAATTTCTTTTACAAAAGCTGTCGCTGTATCACCAATCTGTTTTTTTAGGGTTTCATAAGGAACCCGATACTGTGTTTGTAAAATTTCAAGTGGAACGTATTCCCGGTTTTTCTTTAAAGTTGAAAGCAATTCACAAAGGCTGCTTCCCAATTCATATATGTTATTCAAGCACACATCACTTCCGATACGGTTACTGGTGTAAGAACCAAATGGTAAATAGTATTTTCCGTTTCAAAAACGATACTGTCCTTAGATACTTCCAGGATCGATAAGATAAGAGAAGTCAGGATAGAGGAACCATTGATTCCGGAAATGATACCACGTTCTCCAACCCGAAGCGGAGAATAAAACCGTCCGCAGAGTGTTGTTACTTTTTTATCTTTTATATAGTGCTTTTGATTTGTCATAATGGTCACACTCCTTTTGTCTTGCCATAGAAAAGCTGTTTTTCTTATGGCTCATTTTTATGTAACAGGGTAACTCAAACGAAAATATCCTTTCGATACAGGTATATATTCGTCTGGGTGTTCATATAAGGTAGCCCGGATACGTTCCTGGTAATGTGGGTTCTTTTTTGCTTTTGGATGTTCCTCTAATAAATCATACAGGTCTTTTAAAGCACCTCTTCCTCCTATACTCTCCAATGTCATTCGGATCAGATGATGCCAGGTCAGTGCGAGAATATCTGTATTTTGTACAGAAAACACACCTTCTTGGCGGATGCTGAAGGGAATAATGAAAGAATCTGTTTTTTTCAGCAACAAAGCATATTCCGTTACAATGGGAATGAAAGGCTTTTTATACGTCCGATTGTCGGAAACACAGTTAAACTGTCCCTTTACCAGAAAGGATTCAAAATCACCCATCCGCATTAAATCATTCTGCATACTATAGAACTTACCATGGAGTCGGATATCACCTACCAGTATGGCAAGCCTGCCACCTTTTCGAAGTGCCAGGAAAAACTTTCGGATACAGTGATTTAGTTTTTCCAAAAAGTCCGAATAGTTTTCACAACGGGATAGGTCGTCCGGGTGAGGTTTTCCCCAGATATTTCCGGAATACTGGATCATATTATGGTAAGGTGGATGGAAGAAGATGAGATCAGCGGAATCCTCCACTTCATCTTTTAGAGCATTCCAGTTACCTTTTCCATAAGCAGGTGCCGGGTTTAGATCATAGAGAAGGGAGCGTACCTGATAACGGTCAGCAGCAGCCTTTGAAGTCCCGGATCCACTCATAGGATCTAAGAGGGTAAAGGTGCTGGTATCTTTTCCGTAATATCGTTTATCATCCAGACAATAGCGTAGAAGTGCTGCAACCACTTCTGGGGAGCAGTTACCACGCCATCGGTTGTTACCGCCTTCTCCTCGTTCTGGGTATGCCATGAAAGAAGTCAGTTCCTTTCCTACACGTTTTCGCAATCCTTCCGTTCCAAGCATGTCAGCGACAGTACGCCATTGGGGACCAAATTCAGCTTCTAATAATTGTGCTGCTCGATGTAGCAGTAAGTCATTCATTTTATATCACCGTCCTTTCATAATTCTGTTGAAGGTAGCGGGAAATCGCCGCTGCAGTCATTTTTGCACAGCCTAAATCCATTTCGCTGAAAGGCTGTTGATTTTTTGAACATAGTAAAAGTCCAAAAGGTTCTCCTGATTCCTCTTTTTTTGAAATAGGAAAAAAGGCTGATATGGGATAGTTTCCTGTCATAGTAGGGTATATGCGTTCCTTATCAGAGAATAATTTCATTTTTCCCTGTTGCAGAAGCCTTTGAATACTTTCTGTTACAGGCATATTAAGTGCTGTATGATAATTCTTGGAAGCAAGGATTTTGGAAGTATTACATAAAAGTATCCGGCAAGGGACATTGCTATGTAAAATATCCAGAAAACTGTCTAACCGGATATCCATAGGGATATGGGGATCGCATTTACGAAGACAGATGTTGCGTGTGTCAGCTTCCAGCATCAATACATCACCTGTATGAAGCTGTAGGGCTTTTCTTACTTTGGCAGGAATAATGATCCGCCCCTGCTGGTCAATATTTAGTGTTGTGGCATAATCCATAGAAATCTCCTTTCCTTTAATTAAAGAAGCAGTCTTTTTGGCTGCTTCTTTATTAAAATTTTTTAAGCGACATACATGCCGTTCAGATATTGATCTTGTGGCTGGTCCTGCATATAGGAAGCCATTTCATCTGGTCGTGGCTGTATATTTTGTGCCATTCTTGCTTCCTGTTGTTTTCTTAGCTGCTGTTTGCCGCTTTGGATCAGGAAGGATGCAACATAGGCTTCCCAATTTGCGATATAGGAATCTGCACGTTTTAACAGCATATAAAAATCCATATCGGTTAATTGGATAAAAGCACTTTTTTCGGTTACAAAACTTTGAGCCTGCATATAAGTGCCGCCATTGCGATTTTCTTTCTTAATGCCTTTTCCGTTATTGATTTGAATCCTCCATGGGCTGGTCAGTATTTCCTGCTGACTGTTATATACATGGCGGGAAATGAAAAACTGTTGTGCAGTCGAATAACCATTGTTATCCGGTGCACCAAATATTTTACTTTGTGACCATTCAAACTCAGGAAAACCAGCAGTGACTCTGGACAACAGAAATTGAATTTGTTCGGGTGCCAGATGAAAACGGGTGATAATATTTTTATCACCGGTACCACTAGAGTAATCCTGTATGGAGATTCCAATAAGGGAGTGAACTTTATGACCATTTTCTTCAAATTCTCCTTTTGCATGAAGCTGTGCATAGCTGTTATAACTTGTGTAGCGGAGGCGATCATACAGTGCAATTAATTTTTTACTGGTCTGTACTTTGCATATCTGATCTGTAATTGAGTTTTGATAATTTTCACTCATGTATGTTTTCCTTCTTTCTATTTCAAATATTGTTTTACAAGCTGTGTCATATTTTTGGGTAAATCTTCTAATTTGGTAATATCTAAAAAACCATCCTGATAGATTCTGCGGATGTTTTCTTTGTCATCACCAATTGCTGCAGCAAAGATCACAATGCCACGTTTACGATATTCATTCTTGATACCACGAAGATCTGCTTCTGCTTCCGTACCACTGTACCCACAATCTGCGGGTTGTCCGTCAGAGATTATGATGAGGAGTTTTTGTGATTCCGGACGCTTTGCCAGGTGTTCCGCAACATAACGAAGTGCAGCTCCATCCCGGTTGCCATTACGGGCAGACATATCCATCATCCGGTAACGGTCAGAGTCATCCAGAGAATCAAATTCAGCATAGGAATACAAAGCAACACCCTTAGAATCTGTAGAATGCCCATAAATGGTAATAGGAATTCCCAGGCTCGTACAGAAATCATACAGCACGATTGCAGTTTTCCGGGCATGGGTAATACGATCTCCCCAGCCCATAGAACCACTTTCATCAACCAAAAGTCCCACGGAAAGTTTTTGTTCTTCATCCGGAAGCCTGGTTCTGGTAAAGATACCGCCGTCCTTTCGGTGTAAAGCCCGTATATCCAGCCTTTTACCAAATAACAGGTTTTTTTGTTTTCCGCCTTCGGCCTCTTCTTTTAATAAAGGAAGAATGGAACTTTGCAGCCTTTTGGAGGTCCGCAAAAGAGGGGAAGCAACTGTTTGATAAGATTTGATAAAAAAGTCGGAAACGGGATTGATGCGGTGGATTGTTACATGGATGCCTGCATGGGCATTTCCGTAATGTATTTCATCCGCCGATTTTTGCAAGTCTTCTGTTAATTCCTGTTCATAATCATTTTGGGCTTTTTCCGTAGCAACATCATTTAGGATGCGTGCAAGATCATTCGCTGCATTTTCATAACCGGAACCGGCATACTGTGATGCGTATGTGATTCCTGGATTATTTCCGTCTAATATTGCTGTAGTTTTAGCAAGCTCAATTCTGCCCCCTTCTTCCTGCAGTACTTTTTCTGCCTGGTTAATCGCATCTTGCCTGTAATTTGGATCAAGACCAGATAAGTCACAGGTTATAGGAGTTTTTGATTTTTCTGTAGGACCTGGAATGTTTTTAGGGATTCCTCCGTTTTTACCAGTTGGAAGAGGAGATCCGCTACCTGATTCTTTCCGCAGCAGATCCTCCAGAGCATCGCCAACTTGGGTACTATCCTGCTTTTTTAAAGACTCTCTGGTTAACTCTACCATAGGCTGAATATAGTTCCAGCAAAGTACTAAAAGATAGTTGGAAGCACGTAAGCGTTCTTTCCCCTGTGTGGCAATTAAAGCATCGTCAATATAATCCATGCAGTCTGAAAGGGTGTCTGTGTATTCTCCAGAATAATTCGTGCGGTTATTTATATTACCAGTCCGGCAATAAGACAAAATTAAATTGCTCATAATGGAAAACGGTTGATAGCCACAGTCAATTTGTTCCTGTATAGAAGGAATCAATTCAGACATCCGCAGATTATTGATCTGTATTCCCTGCTTAAAAGTTCCGGGATATTCTTCACACATCCGGGCTTCAATGTAGATGTCCTCCAGTATATTATTAAACTGTGCAGCACAGCGGGATAGCGTCAGACACGTTGCGTTATCTTTTTCCTCCATGGCATCTAAGATGTCCTGCAGATTTGCCTTGTATCCAGAAGGCAGATTGTCTGGTGCTTCTGGATAGAAGGAACCATTTTCCATATTGGTCAGATAAAGCTGTAGTGATGCAAAATCAGAGTAACGCAGATGTCCGATTTCATGTCCGGTCAATCCTGTCAGGCTTTGTGAACGTAGAAATCGGGAAGGAAAGCTTTGGGTTATCGGGTTTGCAGCGTTACAGTGAATTCTATAATTATCTGTATAAGCGATGTCTGCATTTTCAGAACTGTCCCATTCCATAAGTACCTGAAGTCCATAGCGAGAACGGCCAGTAGCCGCTTTCGCCAGAGATGTTTGGTATTTTTGGAAAGCCGATGAAAGAAAGAGTTCTTCATCAGTGATTTTTGACTCCGTATCCCGGATCATTCTTTTTAAAGCTTTTTGAGTGTTATTCAATTTCTTCACCTTTCTTTTTCATATTTTGGGTTAGGAGATCTTCCATTGTACAGCCGTAATACTGGGCTAACCGAAAGACGGCGTAAGCAGATGGAAGCGTATGCCCATTTTCATAGTTCATAATTGTTTTTTCCGGTAGATGCAGAAGTCTTGCTACGGCTTTCTGAGAGAGTTTCGTCTGCTTGGATTTTCTTAAATAAACGAGATTTTCTGCCAGAGTTTTGCGTAGTTCGGCTTCGGTATAAAAGGTGTTCCTCAATAGTGTGTTATGATGCAAGAACTGTATCCAAGCAAGAACCTTCAATTTCGATACGGCTTTCAGAATCGGCAGTGACGGAAGATAAAATGGTATAATGAGCAGCTTCCTGTATATCGCCACATACCATAAAAGACTGAACCCAGGCTATTAATTCCCGGACTCCACAGCAGCCATCTGTTATCAGGTTATCCTGACAATACTGTGCGATGGAACGTACAATCTGTGTCATGGTACGTACTGATTTTTTATCGGAACATCCGGTAATAGCAAGAACACGCTCTACCATGGTCTCTTCATCCGGTTCATCCATATCTATGACCATATTCATCCTTGAAATGACAGACTGGTTCATGGGACGACAGCCGGCATAGTCATGATTAGTTGTGACTACAATGGTAGTATCCGGATGCCGATGGATGACTTCCCCGTTTGGCAGAAATACGCTGTTACAACGGTCCAACAGGGAATTAAGCCCTACCAGTACACCAGGATTGGCAATCACCGTAGGCTCCTGTATTTCTACCAGATAGCCGTTTCGGATGGCTTCAACCAGTGGTGTATCCACATAGCGGAACTGTTGGCTGCTGGAGGTAGCAGCTTGTTTCTGCTTCATTTCCTCAGATATATGATGGATCAATTCTTCATAAACTGTATTTTCTGATACCTTTTCATCATAAGTACCCGTTAATTTTTCATAGGCAGTAGCCGGATCGAGGGTAATGTCTTGAAAAGAGGGCAGTTCCCCTACCAAAGAAAGCTGTTTTTCATCTACATCAGGTAAAATCTGTCCAAGAAGGTCAAAAATTTCTGTATTTGCCGAGCAGGTGATGCATCGGTAAGGCAGGTGAAGTCCTGCAGCAATGGCTTTGGCACCTTCGGTCTTTCCCGTTCCAGCAGGCCCACGGAGCATAAAATTCCGCATAGGCTGCTTGCTGTCAGTTGTTAATTTGGCATGTTCGCATATTCTTTGGATTTCTTTTGGGATTACATACCAATCTTCAAGAATAGGAACGGTTGATTCTTCTTGGGGAGTTAATGTCCGAGAATTGGACAGGATGTATTTATCGACAAAATCTTCTTTGGGAATTGAAACGGCGGAAGCAGTATAGTGATGTCCACCTTTTAATACCTGAAAGGCACCCTGGATAATTTCCGTTGGTGCATAAACACCTTTTTGGATATTCAGTGGTGTAAGTCTTTGGAGTACGCCATTTGCAGGAGTGTCAACTTTGATGTTCCCGATAGGAAGGGAATCACCATAACGGATCCTGCGGTACACATTATCACAAAGAACCGCAGCCGTTTCTGCAGCTTTGGGCAGGTCAGGAAAACCGTCATCACGGTGTTGCTTTAATTCCTGATATTTTTCATTGAATTCGTCATCAGAAAGAAACGTAGGCATTAAAGCAAAATAAAGAGCACTTCCGGAATCTTCATCTTTTTTAAACTGATATGGCTCTGGTTTACTGTCCAGATCCAAAGGTTTTTCATACTTTCCGGCTATAAATTTCCCAGTCATACGGTTGTAGACCACTACATGCAGCAACCCGGTACGGCTTGGATATTCTGCGATTGTAAAATTGTTTGCTTGGCTTCCAATGGCTCCGAGTTCTTCCTCTGCTATTCCAGCAGGTGGATTTTCCAAATCCATATAAGAAAAAACTGCCTGCAAAGTAGCAGAATGGAGAGTAGCCCGTTTTTTAGGCTGATTACAGTATTTGGAAGCGATGTCTTTCATCACTGCACTTTTCCCAGAATAGCTGTCAAATGGAGATGGTAGCGTTCTTTCAAAAGTCCAGTTAGGGACAAAGTTTGTATTTGGCATAGTATTTCCTCCTTTATTCTTTTATCCAGGATAATTCTAGTGCCTGGTCCTTTTCTTTTGCGGTCAATTCATCTTTTTGGAAGATGGAAATGAGAATATCCCAATAGTTTCGTGGCGGGAAATAATCAAAACAATCCTTGATTTCCGCTGTATCACCATTTTGGATGTAAATTTGCCCGTTTTCATTAATATAGAGTTTATGGTGTCCTTTCGCATGGAGTTGTCCGATAAGGTTCTCCAGTTTTTTCTTGCCAATTAAGGAATACCAGGATTCCGGATCAGCAAAAGGAACATCGTCCTCATCGGTAACTGTGACAGTCTTTTTGAGGCTGGCAATGGTCAGCATTTGAAGTTCCAGATATCCGTATTGGTTCATACGTGCTTCCGCAAAGTTGTAGTCCTCCGTATGAAAGGTTCTCAGACGTATGGGATTTCCGCAAAGAAGCTGCTTCATGGATGGCGGCTTCTGGAATTCCCATGTTGCATTTGGAAATGCAGCCTGTAGTTTGTCGGTAATCTGATAGCTGATTTGTCTCCAAAGCAATTCTTCTGTTTCGGAAACTGGCTCAGATGATTTCAAAGAAGACCAAGGGCTTGTTTTGCCCTGGTTCTTGAGTAGGTTTAGAGTCAGTTTATGGATTTTGGGAAGAAGTGTGGAAAGAAATAGCAGCAGGATGCCAAGGATTCCGATACTTGCGACTGCATTACGATTTCCATTTCCTGGTATGAATATAGTTGCAATTAACAAAATTATTGTGAGCATACTTAGAACTTTAAGAAATTTCTTTTGTGTATTCACTTCATTTCCTCCATGTTTGTTTCAATAGAAAAAGGAATTGCAGCAGACCAGTAGATACTGGAAAGTCGCAATTCCTTCATTTTAGGGATCTTTGATAATTTACGGGAATGGAAGCTGCTGTGGTGGTGTATTTTCCGGAATATTGGTAAATCCATCACCAGATACATTGCCAGCCGTAAATCCCTGTGGTGCATAAGCCGATCCCCCTGCCGGAGCATAAGACATCTGTTGTGCGGCCTGTGGCATCATATTGTTATTGACTGGCATTGCGCCAGTAGGCACGGTACCGGAAGGATTCATTCCCATTGCCGGGTTTCCATTATAAGTAGCACCGTTTGCTGGTACTGGTGGAACATTCGGATTTCCGACCATTGGATTCCCCGGTACAGGTGTTGCTGCATTGGTATCATTACGATTCGCAGGTAAGAACTGCCAGTCCTTTACCATAATTTGCGGCGTGATAGCTGCTTGACCTGCATTATTGCCTTTCTGGTGAATATACGGATGGAGTTCTAAATCTCCGTAGACCATGAGACACGTTGATTTTTTGACACCGGCTTTTATCAGTCGATCTGCAAGAAATTTGTTGCAGTAACACTGATAGAAGATGGGTTCTTCCTTTCCATTTTGACCTCTCTGGTTGGTAGCGAGCCCCAGACTGATGTATTCAGTTCCGGAGTTCTTTGCTTGTTGCATAACCGGATCGGCAGTTACCCTTCCTGTTACAATGATAATAGATGACATAAAAATTCTCCTTTCTGCCCTTTGGGCGATAAAATAGTGATAAATAAAAAAAGTGCCATTATAGCACCGTATAAAACGGCATTATAATGACACGATTTTCCAACTTAAACTGCATGTGTACTGGAGATAGTATCCAGACACCCTATAAAGGGATAACACAAAACTTAAATACAATATCATAGTAACACAAGATATAGCGAAGGTCAATAGTAAAAATACAGTATGTTGTGTTGTACTGAAAGAAAATACATGAGGGGAGACTCCACGAAAATTTGTGTATCTCCCCTGCTTCTTTTATGCCTCTTTTTTATTAGGACAGTTTTTGGTGTCTGTTTTCGGCTTCATAGACCAAAATAGGACGTTCATAAGAATTACAATCAGTAATACAGCAGCTAAAGCCACCCAGAATCCTATGTTCAGACCAAGCCATTCCGTAGTTCCAAAAAGTGTCATCCAAAGTTCTTTCCAGTTCA
>OASZ01000300.1_pt1 | contig 56821 bp, 44 predicted proteins | sample 1501241 | NCBI WGS metagenome assembly OASZ01 (sample SAMEA2579926, study PRJEB22360) | human gut metagenome | biome: human gut; feature: human-associated habitat; material: faeces | place: Denmark | collected 2008/2010 | reverse complement strand
CATAGCTGGCAGGTTGGAGGCACTGTTTGAGCGAACGCAGTGAGCGAGTTTGCCGGAGACCTGCCTAATCGGCGGCGGAGCAAAATGGACAAAATTGCCGTGAATGCGTTTATACATGGAGGAACCCTTTCGGACCCTATTGAACTAAATCACAATATTAAGCTTCCATTACAGCCTGTTTCATTTCCCTTACATATTCCGCTACATACGGAACACTGTCTTTTCCATATTTGGCGATCCGCTTTACAACGGCACTTCCTACAATCGCTCCGTCTGACAGGCCAGCCATCTTTTTTGCCTGCTCTGGTTCAGAAATACCAAAGCCTACAGCGCAGGGAACATCAGTCACTGCACGGATCTGCTCTACTAAAGCCCCGATATCTGTCTTGATCTCGCTTCTTACACCAGTAACGCCTAAAGAAGATACTACATAGATAAATCCTGAAGCCTCTTTTGCTACCATTGCAATTCTGTGATCAGAAGTAGGTGCGATCATAGAGATCAGATCCAGACCATATTTCCTGCAGATAGGTTCAAATTCTTCTTTTTCCTCATATGGCACATCCGGAAGGATCAGGCCATTGATGCCGATCTGGGCTGCCTTTGAGATAAAACGTTCCGAACCATAAGAAAAAACTACATTTGCATAGGTCATAAATACTAGCGGGATCTTTACCGTCTTTCTGATGCGGACAACCATGTCAAAAATCTTATCAGTGGTAGTTCCTACAGACAGTGCCCTTACATTTGCTTCCTGGATCACAGGTCCTTCTGCTGTTGGGTCAGAAAACGGGATTCCCAGTTCGATCAGGTCCGCACCTGCCTCTGCCATAACGCATACCAGCTTTTCAGTCGTCTCCAGATCCGGATCTCCACAGGTCAAAAACGGAATAAATGCCTTACCATCTTTAAATGCATCTCTTATCTTAGTCATAAATATTCTCCCCTCTGTAGCGTGCGATCGCTGCGCAGTCTTTATCTCCTCTTCCGGAAATGTTGATAACGATGATCTGGTCCTTTCCCATAGCCGGTGCCAGTTTTCTTGCATAGGCAACTGCATGGGCTGATTCAATAGCAGGAATAATACCTTCGGTCCTGGACAGGTATTCAAAAGCGTCTACTGCCTCATCATCCGTTACAGGTACATAGGTTGCACGGCCGGTATCATGTAACATGGCATGTTCCGGTCCGATCCCCGGATAGTCAAGTCCTGCAGAAATAGAATATACTGGAGCGATCTGACCGTATTCATCCTGGCAGAAATAAGATTTCATACCGTGGAAGATCCCTAAACGGCCTGTAGCAATGGTAGCTGCTGTTTCCGGTGTATCTGCACCGCGGCCTGCTGCCTCGCAGCCGATCAGCTTAACAGATGGATCATTGATAAAGTTATAAAAAGCACCAATAGCATTGGAGCCGCCACCTACACAGGCGATCACTGCATCCGGAAGTTTTCCTTCTTTTTCCATCAGCTGTTCCTTGATCTCCTTTGAGATCACTGCCTGAAAATCTCTTACGATCGTTGGGAACGGGTGTGGTCCCATAACAGAACCAAGGCAGTAATGGGTATCGCTGATGCGGTTGGTCCACTCTCTAAAGCAGGCAGAGCAGGCATCCTTTAATGTTCCGGTACCTGTAGTTACAGGAATCACGGTTGCCCCTAACAATTTCATCCTGTATACGTTTAATGCCTGGCGCCTGGTATCTTCCTCGCCCATATAAACTACGCATTCCATTCCCATCAGCGCCGCTGCTGTAGCAGTTGCCACACCATGCTGTCCTGCACCGGTCTCGGCAATAAGCCGGGTTTTCCCCATTTTCTTTGCTAATAGTGCCTGACCTAATACATTATTGATCTTATGAGCGCCAGTATGGTTTAAGTCCTCTCTCTTTAAGTAGATTTTGGCTCCGCCCAGGTCTTTTGTCATCTTCTCCGCATAATACAGGCGGCTTGGACGGCCTGCATACTCATTTAACAGCTCAGTCAGCTCCGCCTGGAACTGAGGATCATTTTTATAATGATTATACGCCTCTTCCAGCTCCATCACTGCGTTCATCAATGTTTCCGGAATATACTGACCTCCATGGATCCCGAAACGTCCTTTTTTATTTGACATATCTTTTCCTCCTCTTGCCAACCTTAGTGTTTTTTCCTTCTTTTCCTTCATCTGTTGTGACAGTTTCCAAAATTTTCTGTAAACATGAAACTTTAACTTTCCTGTCACAAAAAAAGTCCCTGATGATACAAATATATCATCAGGGACGGAATAAACCGCGGTGCCACCTCTGTTTCACATAAGCTGTGCGCTTTGCGTAGTACAATCATACTACCGGCTGTTAACGTCAGCCCCACGTCGCAGAATACTCGAAGTCACCTTCTTTGACTGCGCCCTCAACGGTCCATTTGACAATCTGGGTTCTATCGGACTTCCACCAACGCCGACTCTCTGTGAGGCCATAACTGCCGTTATCTCCGTTTCAACGGTTTTCTAATGAAGTTGTCTGGAGTATAGCACTGTGACGTGGTGATGTCAAGAGGTGTTTTTCAGATTTTATTTAGTCCTTTTCATTAATTTCAGAAACTGCCTGCAATGCACACACTGTCAGCGCAATTCCATCCATATACTCTTTAATGGATAAATGTTCATTTGGCGCATGATTATCTGAATCAGCATCACTCCATCGCACCTGAATAGCCGGAAGCTTTAAAACATTAGTCCACAAATAATCAGGGGCTGATGATGGTCTGCATGGGTAGATTACATATTCACCATAAATATCACGACAAATCTCTTCAACAGCCGGCAGATACGGCGTGTTCACGTCTGTTTTTGAAGAAGGGATATAACCATCATTTTCAATTTTTACATTATCATATCCCATCATCTCAACGTGCCTCTTGATACATTGAAATACCTTCTCAGGATCCTGATCTGGTACTAAACGGCAATCGATCAATGCTTCCGCTTTTGCAGGAACTACTCCATTAGCTCCTGTTTTGATCCAGCAAATATTAAATGTAGGCTGTCCTAAAAGCCTTGGATAAAAGTCCTTGCCATAATTAGACGACTTTGCCTCATAAATTGTATTCAAACTGTCCTCTGACTTCGGCAGTTTATCCATGATCTCAATTTCTTTTTCTGTAAAAGGTAATATTCCTTCCTCAAAACCAGGTATCAGAATCTTATCTTTTGACTTGCACTTTCCCAATATCTCCACCAGCTGCCACGCAGCGGAAGGCAGTACCGGTGCATAACGGGCATGAACATTCCTATTCATCGTTTCAACTGTAATATGAACAGACAAATCTCCCTTTGCTCCCAGCGCAATGATAGGCAATCCACTAGGATCCTTTGGACCATCGCTGAAAAACACCAGATCTGCTGCCAATTCCGTCCTGTGCTCTGCCAGAAATTCTTCCAATCCTCTACTGCCGCATTCCTCATCCCCTTCAAATACAAAAATAACATTTACGGGAACTTCCATTTTTTTTCTGACAAAGTATTCCAAAGCTTTTAAATGCGCCATTAAAGGTGATTTATTATCAGCACTTCCTCTTGCATAAACTTTTCCATCACGTACTGTAGGAACAAACGGATCTGAATGCCACAATTTTCGTTCTCCAGCCGGTTTCACATCGTAATGGGCATAGATCAGAACTGTCTTTTTTTCCGGATCATTGCCAAACCTCCCTACCAGGACCGGAGCGGGTTTTACAGAATACTTTGTCACTTGAATTCCAATTTCTTCCATTTTTTTCTGGATCCAGTCACAGCAAGTTTCAATTCCTTCCCCTGTTTCACTAACACTTATATGACGGATCAGTTCATACCAGTCTTCCAAAACCTGATTCTCATAATATTTTAGATATTCCTTGATATCTGATAAAAGTTTTTTGTTTTTCATGTCCATCCTCTTTTACATTTCACTGATTTCTTTTAAAACTGTAGCTGTAAGCTCAGTCCCTTTGATACAATTGGATAAAGTTAAATGTTCATTTGGTGCGTGATTATCAGAAGTAGCATCACACCAACGCACCTGGATCGTAGGAAGCCCCAGAATATTGGTCCACAAATAATCCGGTGCCGTTGATGGCCGATTAGGATATACCATGTACGGACCAAATACATTCTGGGTCGCTTTCTCCACCGGAAGCAGATACGGAGTATCAACCGGTGTTTTGGCAGGCTGTTCCTGATCAATTTTCATTTATTGCTAAAACCCCTGTAAATCCACTTTTAATTCCTAATTATATTATAGACGGTTTTTCCAGCAGTGCAAAGCTGATTTTTATGGTCATAATGTCTGGTGGTGCTTTTAACGTTCTGGTTGAAACCGGTGCACTTCAGGTACTAATCGCAAAAGTAGTTGCAAAATTCGGCAATAAGGAAGCTATTTTCATCCCACTTCTGCTCTTGGTTTTCGCTGCCATTGCTACTACACAGTCTGTAACTGTATTTATTGGATTTACTCCTGTTATCATTATGATGACAAGAGCTATGGGATTTGACTCCATTACTGGTGCTGCACTGCCACTTTTAGGTGGTGCCATTGGTTTTTCCACAGGCACTTTAAATACCTCAACTACCATTGTTGCCCAGAAAATTGCAGAACTTCCACTTTACTCCGGTATTCAATACCGTTTCTTCTGCTTCTTCGTTTTCTGGATCTTTACCAGTATTGCTCTGATCCGTTACGCACGTAAAGTCAAATCCAATCCTGCTTCAAGCCCTATGTACGAATTGGATAAACTGAGAAATGATGAAGATGTTGATGCCTCTCACGACTCTTCTCTGACTCCACGTAAGCTTCTGGTTCTTTTAACTTTAATTGGTTCCCTTGTTGTTCTGGTATGGGGTTGTGTAACACGAGGATGGGATCTTCCTGAAATATCTGTTGTCTTTATCTGGCTTGGTGTAATTTCAGGTGCTTTTGCTGGGTTTGGTCCAAGTACTATTGCTAAACATTTTGCAGCAGGATGTCAAAAACTCACTGTATCTGCTTTAATCCTTGGTCTTGCAAGAGCTACATCTGGTGTTTTATCTTCAGCTAATATTCTGGATACTCTGGTTTACGGATGTACCATTGTACTTAACGCATTTCCTCCCGCACTGCGTGGCATGTGTATGTACTGGGTTAATTTTATCATCAATATATTGGTAACTTCCGGTTCCGGACAAGCTGCTGTAGTTATGCCAATTTTTACTCCCGTTGCAGATATGGTCGGAATTACTCGTCAAACTGCTATTCTGGCATTTAACTTTGGCGATGGATTCTGCAATTACATTCTTCCTATGTCTACCGCATTAATGGGGAACTTAAGTGTTGCAAATATTCCTTACGATCGTTGGATGCGCTTTATGTGGAAAATCATGCTTCTCTGGTTGGCAGTAGGAAGTGCCCTGGTATTTATCGCTCAAATGATTCACTTAGGCCCCATGTAACGGCACATATATCAAAAAACTTTTAATATTCATAATACGTTAGTAATGTCGAAAAAACGTCAAAGAGCCTTCCTTACTCTTTGACGTTTTTTACCAACTATCTGACTACGCCTGTGGCTGTCTTATACTGTCATAAACCTGTTGTACCTGGTTTTTCAGCTCATCGTAGTAATCAAAATGAATCAGGACCAGTTTGGAATCGATCTGGCGTACATACCAGTCAGAGTGATGGGCGGTTCCATCGCCAAAATCGTAGGAAGTCCTGCAATAGCGGAATTCATAGCCCCCCAGGTTCACTTTACCTGAAGCATCTACCTTATATCCATCTGTTCCCCCGTGACCGACTACTGCATCTATAAAACGGTCCAACTCCATGTCTGCATCTGTAAAATCCACTGTAATACGGTAACTTAATTCAGGATCATTTACATCCACATGTTCACCACCAACCAGGGCATAGGTCTGGGCACTGCCATTTCCGATCATAACAGTAGCTGCCTCCGGGAAGGAAAGTGTCATATCTGCCCAGTAATTCGTATAGGTATTTCCTTCCAGTTTTCCAAGGGAATAATCCAGAGCCGCTTTCTCACTTCCGGCGATCATATTTCCCTTATCATCAAAAGTATACTGGGTCCCGTTAATGGTTCTGGTCACAGAAGTTACCATATGACCGCTTTCATCCACGTATTTCCAGCCACCGTTTTCATGTACCCAGACGCTGCGCTCAATATTTCCATTTCCATCCAGATGATAGGTAAGCCCATTTTCATCCTGCTCCCAGCAGCCTGCTGCCATCTGGCCATCCGCTTTTTTATACTGCCAGTTCTCTCCGTTTTTGTACCAGCCTTCTACACCTGTATACGGCTTTAAAAGGCTTAGAAATGCAGCAGCCCTCTGCACCTGGTCTGAGGAATAGGTCTGGCAGAGTACATAGATCTGGTCTCCTGTATTCCGGATATAAAAATCATTGACCAGCATCTTTTCCATCTGGTTGATAAAAGTCTGTGCCTGCGCTTTCTGCTTTTCAGAGAGCCGTCCTGACTCCAGCTGCCTACGCATGGAGTCCGCCATCATTTTTCCGTAATTTACTTTCAGATATTCATAATCTGCAGCCCCCAGTCTTACAGTACCGCTTTCTGTATTTTCCGGGTCAAGACCGGATTCTGCTAATTCTGCTTTTAAGGCAGCAACACTGAAAGGCTGTCCGGAACCATCATCTGCCGGCATTACCAGTGCTGTGTTGATAATATAGCTTTTGTTCGCCTCATCTACCATTGATGCAGCAAAATCCACTTTACCGCCATTTTCCACAAGACCTGCTACCAGTTCTCCTGAAAGTGCAGAAGAGGCACCGCTTCTGTCCACTTTATATTCTGATGGTACAGACAATTCAAAACTTCCAAAGCGGCTGGTAACATTCTGTCCATTAATATAGCTTAAGCCAAGCGGATCTGCAAAAGCTGCAAAAGCGCCTGCTGCCGCTAAGGACATGCCAAGAGCCAATGTGAGGAGACTTCTTGATAAAGTACGTTTTTTCATGTGCATTTCTCCCTATATCCCAAATTCAGTATATTCCAAAAAAGCAGGGGCCGACTCAGGCAAAATACCTGTGAAACAGCCCCCGCAAATCTGTGTCGTGCTTTTTATTGTACTATTTATTCTGCTTTCTGTCCAGCCATGATCATCATAATATCATTGCTGCGGTTTACAAAGTTAGTCATACGCTCTGGTGACAGCTGACCATGTGCCAGGCTTGCCAGATCATACAGCTGTTCGCAGATCTTAACTGTATTTTCGCCTTCTTTGTTCTCCAGGACATATTTAACCAGAGGATGGTTTGCATTTAATACAAGAGTCTCTCCTGTTGCGCCAAACGCACCCATATCCATGCCGCCCATGTTGTACATCTTCATCATATCCTGCATACGTCTGGTTTCCTCAGATACAGTGATCATAGATGCAACAGATGCATTCTTCATCTTCTCAACCTTGATATCCAGCTTGTCATTATTTAAAGCCTTCTTAAATACCTCTGTCAGCTCTTCACTTGTCTTCTTGAAAGCTTCGTCATCTTCCTTTACCTCTTCCTTGAAAGAAGCATTTAAGTCTGTATCAATACGCAGGAACTTAAGTCCTTCATGCTTCTGCTCTACATGGCTGATAAACGGATTATCAATAGCAGCAGGCATGATCACTGCATCAATTCCTTCTTCCTTAAACAGATTGATGTACTGGCTCTGTTCTTTTTCATTGGTTACATAGAAAATAGTATTTTCATGTTTTTCCTTGTTTTCTTCCAGGCAGTCATTTAAGGTAAGATACTTGCCCTCTAAGTTCTTATACAAGATATAGTCGCCCATCTTCTCTGCAAACTTCTCATCCTTGATATAACCAAACTTGATAAATGGAGCAATATCATCCCAGTATTTCTCATAATTCTCACGATCTGTCTTGCACATACCAGACAGCTTGTCTGCTACCTTCTTGGTAATGTAATCGGAGATTTTCTTTACAAAACCATCATTCTGCAGGGCACTACGTGATACGTTAAGAGGCAGATCAGGACAATCAATGACACCCTTTAACAGCATCAGGAATTCAGGGATCACTTCCTTGATATTATCAGCGATAAATACCTGGTTATTGTAAAGCTTGATGGTTCCTTCCAGGCTGTCATATTCCATGTTGATCTTCGGGAAGTACAAGATACCCTTTAAGTTAAACGGATAATCCATGTTCAGGTGGATCCAGAACAGAGGCTCCTTGTAATCCCTGAATACCTTGCGGTAGAAATCCTTGTACTGTTCATCCGTACACTCATTTGGATGCTTATTCCACAGCGGATCAGTATCATTTAATGCAACCGGACGCTTTAAAATCTTATATTTCTCCCTGGATGGCTCTACTTCTACTGTTTCCTTGGTTCCATCCTCTTTTTCCTTCTCTTCTGTCTTTGCAGGTTCAATAACTGTCTCAACAACTGTATCCTTGTGAGTAAGCTCATCTTTTTCGATGGTCTCATATTCTGGCTCTGCAGTCTCATTCTTTAAGAAAATGTTTACCGGCATAAATGCACAGTATTTTTCGATCACTTCTCTTGCTCTGTATTCATTTGCAAATTCAGTGCTTTCTTCGTTCAGATACAGCTTAATGAAAGTACCAACCTCCTTTTTGTCGCCTTCGGCCATCTCAAAGTTGATGCCGCCTTCAGACTCCCAGTGTACCGGCTTTGCATCCTTCTGGTAAGACAGGGAATTGATCTCAACCTTGTCAGCTACCATAAATGCAGAGTAGAAACCAAGACCAAAGTGGCCGATGATCTGGTCTTCATTTGCCTTATCTTTGTACTTTTCCATAAAATCCTGAACACCGGAGAATGCGATCTGGTTAATATACTTGTCGATCTCTTCCTCAGTCATACCAAGACCATTATCTTCAATGGTGATGGTCTTATCTGTAGGATTTACGCTGACCTGGATCTTGTACTCAACCTCTTCTGGCTTCTCGTACTCTCCCATCAGCTCTAATTTCTTTAATTTAGTAATAGCATCGCAGCCATTGCTGATCAGCTCTCTGTAAAAAATGTCATGGTCGGAATACAGCCACTTTTTGATTACAGGGAAAATATTTTCACTTGTTATAGATAAACTGCCTTTCTTTGCCATAATATACGCCTCTTTCTTATCAATCTTCTTAATCTTTTCTAGTACATCGTTTTCAAAATAACTATACCACTCACTTGTCTGCGAATCTGATTGCACAGGCCTAAAAGCCTCAGCGTAGCCCGCTACGCCTGCGTTTTTAGACCTGCACACTCAAATCCGCATCCTACGTGATTCGTACAGTTATTTACGAAACGATGTACTAGTAATATGTGCTTTGAAAATCTTAAAAACGGATTTTGTCCGCAAGATATATTGTAGTACCGTTATATCTAAAAGTCAACAAAAAATTAGCACTCATTTTAAATGAGTGCTAGTAAAAGTACATCACCTGCTGTTCACATTACCATTTTTACATAAAAAGATCCACCGTACCTTATTGTACAGTGGATCAAGCAAAAAAGTATTAACTGTGGGTCCGTGAGTCACCTGATATGACCTTGCTGTAAATTTTTCATGGCAGAAAATCCCTGATTTTCTTACTTCTGGACGGATTGCGAAGCTTTCTAAGCGCTGCTGTCTCAATCTGCCTGATACGCTCTCTGGTAACTTTGAAGCGCTTTCCTACTTCTTCCAGTGTCAGGGGATGGCCGCTTTCAAGACCAAATCTCAAGATGATCACTTCCCTTTCCCTTGGATTCAACCCCTGGAGCATCTGTTCGATCTCTTCTCTTAAAAAGACGCTTTCTGCTTTTTCCTCTGTGGAAGCATTGGAATCATCTGCCACAAAATCGCCTAAATTTGAGCCGTCTTCATCTCCTACCGGTGTCTCTAAGGATACCGTATCACCGGAAGACTGCATCAGCTCTGTAACCCGCTTTTCAGACATTCCCACTTCTTTGCCGATTTCTTCATTGGAAGGCTCTCTTCCAAGCTTTACAGCTAAAGCTCTCTGGGCTTTTCTGATGCGGTTTACCGCTTCTACCATATGGACCGGCAGGCGGATGGTACGGGACTGGTCTGCCAAAGCTCTTGTAACAGACTGTTTTACCCACCATGTGGCATAGGTACTGAGACGGTATCCCTTTGTATAATCAAACTTCTCTACAGCTTTCATAAGACCGATATTTCCCTCCTGGACCAGATCCAGAAAACTCATACCACGACCGGTATAGCGCTTTGCAATGCTGACTACCAGACGAAGGTTTGCTTCTACTAACTTCTTTCCTGCTTCTGCATCTCCCTCGGATTTACGCTTTGCCAGATCCTGTTCCTGTTCCTGGGTCAACAGGGGGATAGAACCGATCTCTTTTAAATATTCACGAATGGGATCTGTACTTGCAACGCCCTCTAATAACTGCTCCTGGGTAGCATTTTTTCCTTCTTCATCATCGGCAGAAGAAGACGTAAACTCATCATTGTCCCCGTCATCTAAAGAATCGTTGTGACTCCACCTGTATTTATCTCCAATGATGCTGGAAACAGAATCATCCGAATCATCCCCGTCATCTAAAAGAAGACTTTCATCTGCTAAATCCCCTTCTTCCCCCTCTGTCAGTATCTGGATCCCCTTTTTTTCCAGCTTGGCATAAACAGATTCCATTTCTTCCGGTGTCACCTGTTCTTTAGCAAAAGCGTCCAGAACCTGTGTCATCTGGAGTTTGTTCTCACTGACCGCTGCCAGAGCTGTAAGTTCCGCCAATTTCTGTGAAAAATTGTTTTTATCCATGCCATTTCCTCCTGCTTTTATCCTTCAGTTGCCTCTGTACATGGAATCTCATGGGACTGTAAAAACTGTTTGACCGCCTTGTCCCATTCAAGATCCAGCGTTTTGTCCATGGTGAAAAAATTTAATGATGTTCCGGTAATACAATACATTTCCCCATTATCGTAACGTATATTCAGATATAACCCTACGATCTGGTTTCCATCGATCCCGGCGCCTGTTCTTGCGGCAAATTTATCTGTCCCCGCCTTTGGCAGCTGCAGCACGATGCGAAAACTTCCAGGAAGCTTTTTTCCTTTGATCAGTGAAAAACAAAAAGGCCTTAAGGTTTTCCAGGTTGAAAACTCTTCTATGTTGTTTTCTTCCCGTTCTTCCTCTGTGTAATAGCCCTGTTTTACATGTCCGTCAATGGAAAAACTGTTGTAGGTGGTAATGTTCACTTCTTTTACCAGAAATGCATCAAAATCCTCCCGTACAAACAGTTTGGTAGTAAAGGACTTTACATCTTCGGCCTTTAATGCGATCATTTGTATTCTCCCGTCTGAAAATTTCCAAATTCTTTATCAATTATACAATTTTTCAGGTAAAACGTCAATCAGGTTTATACAAAAAGCATAACGCCATGTCATGGCTGAACTGTAACAACGCCAAAAGAGAGCAAAACCACAAAAGTCCTGCTCTCTTATTATCTTACATATCTTAAGAGGTTGGGGTCAAAAAGTATTTTGACCCCTCTGATACCGAATTGCTACGTGCTTTGCACTCCCGCAATTCTAAAAACATTCGTAATCCGCTCATTTTTCTTCAAAAAATGGCTTCTTACTCATGTTTTGGGCGGGTCCCAAGTTCACAAATCCTCCTGTAAGCAAGCTTGCATCGGATTTATGAACTTTTGACCCTGGTATCATCTTAATTTTTAATCAGAAACCATAGGCACATCTTCCCCAACTGCCTTACGTCCCATATTGTGGACCAGTCTGTAATAAGTTGGAAGAAGGATCAGTGTCAGGATCGTTGCTGCGATCAGACCACCTACATCTACCAGTGCAAGGCCCTGCATCATGGCACCGGATTTACCGTAAGCAACCGCGTTAGGAAGCATAGAGATCACGGTTGTTCCTGTTGTCATCAAAATAGGTCTCATACGGATAGCACCAGCTTCTACCAGCGCCTTATCCAGAGGCATTTCTGCAAGGAACTGATTTACCGTATCTACATACAAAATACCATTGTTTACTACCGTACCAACTAACATCAGGAAACCTAACATGGATACCATACTGATGGGGCTGTCTGCCAGGAACAGAAGTCCAAAGGATCCTATCAGTGAGAATGGAATGGTCGTCATGATCATCAGTGAGAACTTAGGTGACTCAAACTGGATAGCCATTACAACGAATACCAGGAAAACGCCGGTTATAAGAGCACCTCCTAAAGCACCGATCTCACTTCCCATGCTCTCATCCATGGCATTTGGCGCCATTTCTACCTCATTTGGCATATTCCAGTTACGCACAAATTCCTTCACATCTTTTTCAGCTGTTTTCTTATACTCAGACTGTGGCTCCATCGTAATAGATACCTGATACTGCTTATTCTTACGCTGGATCTGCTGCGGGCTGTCCTCGTAATGGATAGTTGCCAGATCTTCCAGAGGAAGTGTGGTTCCTGTTGCTGTGGTGATCATCATCCCCTGAAGCTTATCAATACTGTCATATTTATCTGCTGCAAACTCTACTCTTACATCTGTATCTTCACCGTTTACACGAACAGTGGTTGCTTTGATACCGCTTAAATTGCTGTAGATCAGAGAACCAATAGAAGCAGGCGTAAGACCTTCTGCCTGTGCTAAAACAGGATCTACATTTACCTTAATAACAGGTGCCGCATTTTCAATAGAGGAATGTACCTGCATTACATCTTCTCTCTGGCGAAGCTCTGCCACCAATTCATCAGAAGCCTGTTTTAAAGCATTGTAATCCGTACTCTGTAAGTCAACTTCGATCTGATTTGTACTGCTCATAGAGGAAGATGTGGTACTTCCCTGTTCCAGGGTTACAGAAATATCTTTATATTTTTCTGTTTCACGGGTCCACTTGTCAATAACCTGGTCTGTGGACATTTTACGGTCATCCTTTAAGTAAGCACTTAAAGTAACACTGCTTCCTCCCATGGTGCTTAAACCACTAGAACCGTAGGTCAGCAGATAATGATCGACTTCTTCGTCATTTGCCACCATATTTTCAATCTGGGACACTGTGTCATTAACAGCAGCAACAGAAAGACCCGGTTTTGTTTTAACAGTTACATCTACAATACCTTCATCTGTAGAAACCATCAGCTTTACATCCAGTCTGGAAGCTAAGAAGAAGGAAAATACAAGCAGTAAAATACTGGCACTGATAACTGTCTTTGTCTTCGGGATAATACCAGGCATGATATTACGGTAAATTTCCTGGCATTTACGTATAAAACCGGCAACAGGTGCATTTTCCTTTTCTACCGGATGCCACTGATAATAACACAGCGGTACGATGGTGACCGCAGAGAATAAGGACGCGATCAAACTGAATACGATCGTGAAACCTAACTGCTTAAACATCTGACCGGACAGACCGGAAAGCATTGCCAGCGGGATAAATACAACGCAGGTAGTGGCTGTACCACCTACAATGGAAGTGATCATAATACGGCTTCCTTCAATAGCCGCATCAAAAAAGTTTCTATGTTCTTTTGCACGGAAACAGCCATCCAATACGTTGATGGAGTTATCTACCATCATACCTACACCAAGTACCAGGGATGTCAGTGAGATTACGTTTAAGGAAAATCCCATAAGCGACATGGCGATCAAGGTCAGCATGATTGAAATAGGGATAGAAGTACCTACAATAACAGAGGCACGGATATCTCCGTAGAACAGCCACAGAATGATCATAGACAAAATGACCGCCATGATCATAGTCTGGAATACGTTAGTAATTGATTCGGTGATCATATCACTGGAATCATTGACCACGGTAAATGTAAGTCCCGGATAAGTCTTTTCCAGTACACTTACCTGCTTTAAAACATCTTTTGATACATCAATAGCAGTAGAGCTCTGCTGTTTTTTAATGGATACAGATACAATGTCCTGACCATTATAACGGCCAATAGAATCTGCATCTTCCAAAGCATTGGAAACAGTTGCCACATCAGAAAGATGGATCACATCTCCATTTGCCAGCGGAATCGCTACATTTTTCAGTGCTTCTGTATTGTCAAAATCATTTCCGACGCTGACAGACAAATTCTGCTTTCCTACGTTTACATCACCTGCAGGAATGGTAAAGTCTGCAGCACCTACAAACTGTGCAATACGTGACATGCTAAGGCCATACTGCGCTACTTTTTCAGGATCCAGCTTGATGCTGATATATTCTTTCTGGCCACCTGCCAGAGAAACTTCACCAACAGAACCTAATTTTTCCAGTTCCGGCTTGATATTGTTTTCTACATATGTATAAAGGTTTCCATCTATCTGTCCACCTACAGCCAGTGTGATAACAGGCTGGGAGTTCATATCCATTTCCATGATATTCGGCTCATTTGCATCATCTGGCAGATCACCCTTAATACCATCAATGGCTTTCTTTAAGTTGATATATGCAGTATCAATATTGGTGCCATAGTTATACTCAACTAAAACGATAGCTACATTGTCCTGGGAAAAAGAATAAACATTCTTTACATCATCCAGTGACGAAACCGCATCTTCTTCCTTGGTAGCGATCAGGTCCTTAATATCATCAGGGCTTGCGCCTGCGTAAACGGTGCTGACAACCAGCATAGGGAATTCCATTTCAGGAGTCAGCTCTACCTTTGTCCCCAAAAGGGACTGGATACCAAAATATGCAATGGTGAGCAAACACATGATAATGGTCACAGGCTTGCGTACCGCAAATTTTGTCAGATTTAACATCTTTTATTCACCTGCTTTCTGTGTTTCTTCTCCAGCATTTTCTGCAGTGCTCTCTTCCTGGTCTGCATTTTCATTCTGTTCATTGTCACTGTCTAAAAGAACTTCCTGTCCATCTACCAGTTCATTGCTCCAGGTTGTGATGACCTGGTCACCGGCAGTCAATCCGGACTTGACCTCCATAGTCTGTGCATCATAAATACCGGCTTCTATCATAACCTTTTTTGCTGCGCCATTGTCATAGCAGTATACAAATGCCTTTCCATTATCATAATTTACTGCGTCAACAGGAACGGTGAGTACACCCTTTACCTGATCCATGACCACTGTTAATTTAACTTTTGTTCCGCTTGTTAGACTTTCTGCATTATTTACAAATGCCTTTGCATCATACAGACCGGTCGCAGAGTTTACCATGCTTCCAACTTCCGTTACATTTCCATCGTATTCTGTGCCGTTCTTTTCAACCTGTATCGGGTCATTTACCTTTATATTGCGAAGGATCTTTTCTGTAATGCCAAATTTCACCTGAAGCTGGTCACCGCCGGAGATCACGCAGATTTTGGTATCTGTACCAATATGATCATGTGGCTCTACATTTCTGGATTCGATCACACCGCTGATAGGCGCTGTTACTGTAGTATATTTTACCTGCAGGTCATACTGGTTCTTTGCAGATTCATATGCCAGACGGGCGCTGGTAGCAGAAGACTGGGCCTGGTCAAACTGCTGCTGGGAAATATATCCGGATGCGTACAGAGGCTGGATACGTGCCAGCTCTCTTGCTGCATTGTCTGCTGCTACAGAAGCAGACTGCATCTGAAGCTGCAATGCGGTCAATGCGTCAGAATCGATCTTACAAAGCACCTGGCCTGCTTCTACCGGATCACCAGCCTGAAAATTGACTTCCAGAAGTTCTCCGCCGATTTTGGGCTGTACAACTGCCTTTGAGATCGGTTCAATGGTACCGGTCAGATCTGTATACAGAGTGATATCTCCTGTTTTTGGATTTTCAACAGCTACTGTTGGCCGTGTTTCGTATTCTTCTTCTTTTTTATTTCCGCCGGCAATACGGACTACGATCCCTGCCGCTACCAAAAGAACTACCGCTCCCGCGATAAGTCTTTTTACATTCTTTTTCATTTTCCTGTGCCTTCCTTTCTCTTTTTCAAACTTTCTCAAGCCTTCGGATCACCCTCTGATTCCTTTATCTAATATAATCAGCTGATGCCATGCTGCCTCCTTTAGCTCCGTCAAAGGAGCGTACTGCTCTACATAGCGCATGGAAAGCTGGATCATTGCCAGCAGTCCCATATCAACAGCATATGCCAGTTTTTCCGGTGTCAGTCCCGGATATTTACTTTGATCCATATAGCCAAAACAATCTTCTATGGTCTGACGCCATCTGGGGCTTTCTTTAAACTGAAGAGCTCCCAATTTGCTTTTCTTTGTGAAATCCTCTTCTTCCATGACCCGTTTATAAACTTTCCATACCTCTCTGGAAATATCATTTTCCAGGGCCTGGCTCATCCAGAACTTCATACTTTCATAATAACTTCCATCTGACTGCTTAAACGCATCTGCCAGTTTCTGTAATATCGCTTCCACCCAGGACTCTGCAATACAGTTTAGCAGATCTTCTTTATCATCAAAATACAGATAAAAGCTGGCTCTTGATATTCCCGCTTTTTGGATCAGACTGCTGATACGGATCTCGGAATAAGGGATATTCATAAATTCCCTGCACATAGCTGTGAGGATCGTCTTTTTCTTACTGTCTGTAAGATTTATGAACTTTTGTGTTGGCATCCTTCTTCATCTCCTGTTCTTTCCCAGGCTGCTGCTCCACACACGTATTTTTCATACGTAAAATGGGACAGGGGAAATTTTGCCTTCTCTCAGTCACAATTAATCATTATATTGATTTTTGTTTAAAGAGCAATAGACAAAACAAAACCGAATGCACAGTTTTTGTGCATCCGGTCATCAAATGTACTAAATTGTTATTTTTTTATCATTTTTATCAATTCCGGGAGCGATTCGCACTTCTCTCTAAGGCCCGTTCTAATCCGCCGCCAAAAAGATAATTGGCACGCATCAAAATATCTGACAATGACTTTTTGTCTGTCTTTTCTCTGCTTAACCACTCATACATGATCCCCTGGACTGCATGCTGGCACATAGCACAGATCATCTCTCTGTCTTCCGGCTCTGAATTAATACCTTCTCCCACGCTGTCAACCACATAACGGAAAAAACGGCTGGAACCGTCATCTAATATTTTCCTCACCTCTTCACTTTTTACAGAACGCAGAAGATTTTCAAAAATTGTTCTGTGATTCTCCAGATATTCTACTGCCTTTTCGCAGATATGATCCTGGTCTTTTTCTTTTTCCTGCTGCAGAAATTTGAATATCTCATTAAGGGAATAATCTATATATGCCTGAAAAACCTGGTAAATATCCTGATAATGATAGTAGAAAGTATTGCGGGAGATACCACATTTGTCTGTAATATCTTTTACCGTTATCTTATCTAATTGCTTAAAAGCCAGCAATTCTTCAAATACCCTCATGATCACGATTTTCGTAAATACCGCCATTTCACGCCGCTCCTTCTGTGCCCAAAGTGTAAACCTGATATACCAGAGTTTTATTATACATTAGCACCGCTGATATGGCAATAGACAGATTCTGGGGTTTTGTCACTCACTTGTAAAAATGCCCCGTCCGGCTGCCGGACGAGGCATATATTTTCTGCCAGATTTTCCTTAGTGCAGATTTGTATACCCCATAAGGTCACGGTCCACCTGGCTGGCTACTTCTCTTCCTTCCCTGATAGCCCAGACAACCAGCGACTGGCCTCTGTGCATATCTCCAGCTACAAAGACTTTGTCCACATTGGTCTTATAGCTTCCTGCCTCTGTAGCTACGTTGGTACGTGCATTGCGTTCTACCCCAAATGCATCAGCCACATAATCCTGACAGCCTAAAAAACCGGCTGCGATCAGTACCAGATCTGCAGGCACCTCTTTTTCACTGCCTTCTATCGGCACCATCATGGTACGGCCTGTTTCCGGATCCTTCTGTGATGTAAGGCTTACTAAGATCACCTTGCACAGCTTTCCTTCCCCATCCTTTACAAACTCTTTTACAGTCGTCTGGTAAACACGGGGATCAGAACCAAATACGCTGATGGCTTCTTCCTGGCCGTAGTCAGTCTTTAAAATACGCGGCCACTCCGGCCATGTATTGTTCTCTGCTCTCTTTACAGGAGGCTTTGGCATCATCTCTAACTGGGTCACAGAAGCGCAGCCCTGACGGATAGATGTTCCCACACAGTCATTTCCTGTATCGCCGCCACCAATAACGATCACATGTTTGTCTTTGGCAGAAATATAGTTTCCGTCCTCTAAACCAGAATCCAGAAGGCTCTTTGTATTTGCCTTTAAAAAGTCTACTGCAAAATAGATCCCAGCTGCATCTCTTCCAGGAACATCAATATTTCTCGGGTTAGAGGCGCCGCATGCAAGGATGATGCTGTCAAAATCCCGGAGAATCTTAGCTGCTTTGTAGTTTCTGCCTACATCTGCATTAGTAATAAAGGTTATTCCCTCTTCCTTCATTACATTTACTTTTCGGTCAATGACCCATTTTTCCAGTTTCATATTTGGAATACCATACATTAACAGGCCGCCTATACGGTCACTGCGCTCAAATACAGTTACGCTGTGTCCCCTTTTATTTAACTGGTCTGCTGCTGCCAGTCCTGAAGGTCCTGAACCGATCACTGCCACTTTCTTGCCAGTACGCACTGTAGGTGGTTTTACCTTTGCATAGCCTTCTTCATATGCCTTTTCAATAATAGCGTGCTCATTTTCCTTAATAGATACCGGATCGCCATTTAAACCGCAGGTACATGCAGCTTCACATGGTGCCGGGCATACTCTGGAGGTAAATTCCGGAAAACAGTTGGTCTTTTTTAAACGGTTAAATGCCTGCTGCCAGTTTCCTGTATATACAAGATCATTCCACTCCGGGATCAGGTTATTTAAAGGACAGCCGCTGACCATGCCGCACATCATCACGCCGGACTGGCAGAAGGGAACGCCGCAGTCCATGCAGCGTGCACCCTGTAATTTCTGTTCCTCTTCACTTAATGGAATGTGGAATTCATTCCAGTTTTTAATGCGCTCCTTTGGTGGAAGCGCCTTTCCAGTTTTGCGTTCATAATCTAAGAATCCTGTAATCTTTCCCATTTTTGACGCCTCCTTAACCTCTGATGTTTACATAAAATGCTTCAATCTGTGCCTGCTCACTGTTTAAGCCCTTTTCTTCCATCTGCACAATGGCATTCATCATGCGGCGGTAGTCGTGAGGTACGATTTTCTTAAACTTAGGCAGATACTCGCTGAAATGGTCTAAGATACGCTTTCCTTTTTCGGAGTTGGTGTATGCCACATGCTCCTGGATCAGGCCTTTCAGCTCTAATACATCATATTTATTGGAGACGTCTTCAAAGGAAACCAGTTCCTTGTTCAAACGCTTGTAAAAGCTTCTATCTTCATCTAATACATAGGCAATACCGCCGCTCATACCAGCTGCAAAATTCTTTCCTGTAGGTCCAAGGACTACTACGCAGCCGCCGGTCATATATTCACAGCCATGATCACCTGTTCCTTCTACTACTGCAGTAGCTCCGGAGTTGCGGACACAGAAACGTTCACCGGCAATCCCGTTGATAAATGCCTTGCCGCTGGTAGCACCATAAAGTGCAACGTTTCCTATTATAATGTTATCCTCTGCCTTAAACTGCACACCCTGGGGCGGATATACGATCAGCTTGCCGCCGGATAAGCCTTTTCCGAAATAGTCATTGGAATCACCGGTCAGTTCCAGAGTCAGGCCCTTAGGGATAAATGCACCGAAGCTCTGGCCGCCGCTGCCGTTGCAGCTGATGGTAAAGGTGTCTTCCGGCAGACCATCCGGATACTTTCTGGTGATCTCAGAACCGAAAATAGTACCTAAAGTACGGTTTACATTACTTACATCCAGCTGAATGCTCTTTTTCTGGCCATTATTTAAAGCGCTCTTTAACTTCTTTAATAAAATGCTTTCGTCTACTGTCTCATCTAACTTAAAGTCATAGACCTCTTTTTCGTTATAACCAGCCAGCTTTACGCCCTCATATGGGTTATCCAGGATACGGCTTAAATCCACTTCTTTTGCACGGCTGTATGGGATATCATCTTTTCTCTTTAACAGTTCAGTACGGCCTACCAGTTCATCTACAGTACGCACACCCAGTTTTGCCATATATTCACGGAGTTCTTCTGCAATGAATTTCATAAAGTTTACAACATACTCCGGTTTACCCTTGAAACGCTTGCGAAGTTCCGGATTCTGGGTTGCAATACCCATTGGGCATGTATCCAGATTACATACACGCATCATAACGCAGCCCATGGTTACAAGAGGAGCCGTTGCAAATCCAAATTCCTCCGCACCTAACATACAGGCAATAGCAACATCACGGCCGGTCATCAGCTTACCATCTGTCTCCAGGACCACTCTGTCACGAAGTCCATTCATGATCAGGGACTGATGTGCCTCTGCAACACCAAGCTCCCATGGAAGACCTGCATTGTAGATAGAGTTTCTTGGAGCTGCACCAGTACCACCGTCATAGGCAGAGATCAGGATAACCTGTGCACCTGCTTTTGCAACACCTGCTGCAACCGTGCCAACACCAGCTTCAGAAACCAGCTTTACAGAAATCCTTGCTCTTGTATTAGAGTTCTTTAAGTCATAGATCAGCTGTGCCAGATCCTCGATGGAATAAATATCGTGATGAGGCGGCGGGGAGATCAGGCTTACACCAGTAGTTGAATGTCTTGTCTTTGCAACCCACGGGTATACCTTCTTTCCAGGAAGCTGTCCTCCTTCACCAGGTTTTGCGCCCTGAGCCATCTTGATCTGGATCTCCTGGGCACTTACCAGATAACGGCTGGTAACACCGAAACGGCCGGAAGCTACCTGCTTGATCGCAGAACAGCGGTTGTGGTCAGAAGGTCCCGGTACCAGACGATCCAGGCTTTCACCACCTTCACCGGTATTTGACTTGCCGTGGATCCGGTTCATGGCGATCGCCAGTGTCTCATGTGCTTCCTGGGAAATAGAACCATAAGACATGGCACCAGTCTTAAAACGGCGTACTATAGAATCTACACTTTCTACCTGATCGATAGGAATACCTCCATCTTCCGGATAGTTAAAGTCCATAAGGTTTCTCAGATGGTAGGTCTTTCCCTGATCATCCAACGTAGCAGTATACTGCTTGAAAATGCTGTAATCGCCTCTTTTGGTTGCTTCCTGAAGGAGATGGATAGTAAGAGGATTGTATAAATGCTCTTCCTGTCCTGAACGTGACTTATGGCTTCCTACACTGTCCAAAGTCAGGTCTACATCCAGTCCTAACGGGTCAAAAGCTGCAGAATGAAGCACATCCACATCATTTTCAATATCCTTTAATGTAACACCGCCAACACGGCTTACAGTATCCGTAAAATACTTATCCACTACTTCCTTTGAAATACCAATTGCTTCAAAGATCTGGGATCCCTGATAAGACTGGATGGTGGAAATACCCATCTTGGATGCGATCTTTACAATGCCGTGAAGCACTGCCAGATCGTAGTCTTTTACTGCTGCATAATAATCTTTGTTTAACATACCAGTCTCAATGAGATAATGGATGGACTCATGAGCCAGATACGGGTTGATAGCACAGGCGCCGTAACCTAACAAAGTTGCAAAATGATGAACCTCTCTTGGCTCGCCGCTCTCTAAGATCAACGCTACACTTGTACGCTTCTTGGTGCGTACCAGATACTGCTGAAGGGCAGAAACAGCCAGTAAGGATGGGATCGGCACATGGTTTTCATCAATATCACGGTCAGAAAGGATGATGATATTGGCACCGTCCTTATGTGCACGGTCTGCCTCTAAGAACAGGCGGTCAATGGCCTTTTCAAGGGAAGTGTTCTTATAATAGGTAATAGGGATCACTTCTACCTTAAAACCAGGTTTTTTCATATTTTTGATCTTCAGCAGGTCAGTTTCTGTAAGGATCGGATTTTCCACACGCAGGATCTTGCAGTTTTCCGGTGTTTCTTCCAGGATATTGCCCTCTTCACCTACATATACAGTAGTGGAAGTAACGATCTCTTCACGGATAGAGTCAATAGGCGGGTTCGTAACCTGTGCAAACAGCTGCTTAAAATAGTTAAATAATGGCTGATGCTTCTTAGAAAGCACTGCTAAAGGAGAATCAACACCCATGGCTGATACTGCTTCTGCTCCATTTAATGCCATTGGAAGGATCATGGTGCGGTACTGTTCGTAAGTATAACCATAGGTCTTCTGTAAACGGAGGCGCTGTTCTTTGGCAAGTACAGGAGCAGCCTGGTTTGGCACTTTCAGGTCTTCTAACTCTACCAGATTGGAATCCAGCCATTCACCATATGGATTCTTTTCTGCATATCGCAGCTTCAGCTCTTCATCGCTGATCATCTTGCCTTCTACTGTATCTACCAGCAGCATTTTTCCCGGACGGAGACGATCTTTTTTCACGATCTTCGTCTGGTCGATATCAATAGCACCAACCTCAGAAGAAAGGATCATATAGCCATCATCTGTAATATAATAACGGGAAGGACGCAGGCCATTCCGGTCAAGAACTGCGCCAACCATATCACCATCTGTAAACAGTATAGATGCAGGCCCGTCCCATGGCTCCATCATCGTTGCATAATAACGGTAGAAGTCCTTGATCTCTGAATCCATGTATTTATCATGTTCCCATGGAGCAGGGATCGTTACCATAACAGCAAGAGGCAGATCCATACCACTCATGACCATAAATTCCAGAGCATTGTCCAGCATGGCGGAGTCAGAGCCTTCCTGATTAATAATAGGAAGGACTTTATGCATATCGTACTTGAAATACTCTGATTCCATGTTCTCTTCACGGGCTACCATTTTATCTACATTGCCGCGGATCGTATTGATCTCTCCGTTGTGAACGATAAAGCGGTAAGGATGAGCTCTCATCCAGCTTGGATTGGTATTGGTACTGAAACGGGAATGTACAATGGCGATCGCTGATTCATAATCCTTGTCCTGAAGGTCTGCAAAGAACAGACGCAGCTCACCTACAAGGAACATTCCTTTATATACGATAGTTCTGCTGCTTAATGATACTACATAGGTATCTTCATTACTCTGTTCAAATACACGGCGGACTACATACAGCTTTCTGTCAAAATCCAGACCTTTCTTTACATTGTCCGGTTTTGCCACAAAGCCCTGGGCGATATAAGGCATAACGTCTACTGCCTTTTTGCCTAATACTTCCGGCGCAGTTGGAACCTTTCTCCAGCCAAGGAAGGTAAGACCCTCTTTCTTGACAATGATCTCAAACATCTTCATGGCCTGTTTTCTGGCAAGTTCATCCTGTGGGAAGAAGAACATACCAATACCGTACTCTCTCTCATCTCCCAAGGTAATACCAGCCTGGGAAGCTGCTTTCTTGAAGAAACGGTGGGAGATCTGGAGCATGATCCCCACACCATCACCGGTCTTTCCTTCTGCATCCTTACCTGCTCTGTGCTCTAAGTTTTCTACAATGTGGAGTGCCTGGTCAACTGTTTTATGTGTTTTGATACCTTTGATGTTGGCAACTGCGCCAATACCGCAGTTGTCATGCTCAAAACGAGGGTCATACAGTCCCGGCAGTTTCTGTTTGGGGTCCATAGTGTTCTTCCTTTCTTTACGTGCCTTGGAAAATAAGATTTCCTTTTAGCTTTAGTCGCAGGAAAGGACTATATGGGGGGATCCTTTCACAGTTGGGGTATGACTTACAAGCATCAGCACTTTTTTATTGAGCAGATAATACTACGATTTTTTTCATTTGTAAATAATTGATTTTAGGATTATTGTCTGATAATTAGATTTTTATATGTTTTATGTTGATTTATCTGAATATTGTAGAATTTATTTCTTTTATTTTTTGTATTATTTGTGCAATTCAAACCGTTTCGCGCACTTTATTTTCTTAATTTTTCACTTTCATATCTTAAGTATAGCGGAGGGGCACCATTTTAACATAAAAAAGCCACCCCCAACACCAGGAGTGGCTCCTTCATATTATTTCTTAGTTATTTTAATTACTACTTCAAAAAGCAGGGATTACATCTCACCTAAGCCGCTCTCGATTGCCTGGCTGACAGTCTTCATAGCCTCTTCTTCATCCTCACCATCGCAAATCAGAGTGATCTCTGTTCCGCACTTGATACCAGCTGCCATTACGTTTAATACGCTTTTTGCAACGATCTTCTTCTCACCTGATACGATAGTGATGTCACTTTTAAACTTCATAGCTGTCTGGGATAAAACACCTGCTGGTCTTAAATGTAAACCGGATGGATTAACTACTGTTAAATTCTTGCTGATCATAATTATACTCTCCTTATCGCATTTTTATACGCCGGATCCAGGCTTTTCGCCGGATCTTATGATTAAATTTTATTACATCTGAGTGGTGATGTCAAGTTAATACTATCCCGCAGTTTTACTTCCCTTTTTGAAAATACACAGCCGCAATAATCCTGCCTGTACAGATGATGTTCTGCAGACAGTTCCACAGACCGCTTATATCCATTCTTTTTCTTGAAATCCGACATAAGATAAGCAATACCGTATTCTTTTGCCAGACGTATACCGATCTCGTTTAACTTCTGGGCATTCTTTAAAGGACTGATAGAAAGTGTAGTGGTAAAATAATCGAAATTGCCCATTTTTGCTGCTTCTGCAGCTTCACGCAGGCGCATTTCATAGCATAAAAAGCAGCGTTCTCCCCCTTCTTTATCATTTTCATGTCCTTTTGCCATTTCATAAAAATCTTCCGGAACATAGTTTCCTTCTAAGAAGCTTACCGGATAAGTAAAATCCATTTCCCCGATCAGGCGTTTCTGTTCCCTTACTCTGGCTTCATACTCCTCTTTTGGAGAAATATTGGGGTTGTAGTACAATACTGTGATCTTAAAATATTCAGAAAGATATTCCAGCACATAGCTGCTGCATGGTGCACAGCAGCTATGCAGCAGAAGGCTTGGCACTTTTCCTTCTTTTCCAAGCTGTTCTATCGTCTTATCCAGTATCCTCTGATAATTTTCTTTCTGCTGCTGTACTGCCATTTTTGCCCTCCTGTATCCTGCGTGATTAGTACAGTTATTTACGAAATGATGTACTAGAAAAAGGACCGCTCCTTAAAGCCGCCCTTTTACTATTCTTTTTATTTAACGCCCTGCTGCCTGCTATGGTATCAGGATCTTCAGCAATAGCCATCCCTATAAGAAATCACGGATCCTCTTGCTTCTTACCGGATTGCGAAGTTTGCGCAGTGCTTTGGCTTCGATCTGACGGATACGCTCTCTTGTTACGTTAAATTCTTTTCCAACTTCTTCCAGTGTTCTTGGATGTCCGTCTTCCAGACCAAAACGAAGTACGATTACCTGACGTTCTCTCTCTTTCAGATCTCCTAAAAGTGCATCAATGTGTTCCCTTAACATAACAGACTCTACATTTCCCTCAGGAGTCACTACATTGCTGTCAGCAACAAAATCACCAAGGTTGGAATCATCTTCCTCACCGATAGGTGTCTCCAGGGAAGCTGGCTCTCTGGCGATCTGCATGATCTCCATAACCTTATCCTCTGTCATATCAAGTGCCTCTGCCAGTTCTGCAACAGATGGCTCATAGCCCAGTTCCAGTGTCAGCTTACGCTGCATCTTTGACATCTTATTAATGGTCTCTACCATATGCACTGGTACACGGATCGTTCTTGCCTGATCAGCTAACGCTCTGGTCACTGACTGACGGATCCACCATGTTGCATATGTACTTAACTTATAGCCTTTTGTATAATCAAACTTTTCAACGCCCTTGATCAGTCCCAGGTTTCCTTCCTGGACCAGATCCAGAAAGCTCATTCCACGGCCTGTATAACGCTTTGCAATGCTGACAACCAGACGCAGGTTTGCCTCGATCAGTCTTTCTTTGGCAGCTTCATCCCCATCTGCCTTGCGCTGTGCAAGCTCCAGTTCTTCGTCTGCTGTAAGAAGAGGTACTGTACCGATCTCTTTTAAATACATACGTACCGGATCTTCTGTTCCGATACCCTCTAAAAGATCTACGGCATCCAGATCGATATCCTCATCCTCCGCATCCTTCATAAAGCTGTCATCATCCAAGTCAAGATCAAGATCAATATCATCCAGGGCAGGATCTGCATTTAACATCGCTTCGTCCAGTACGGGAACTACGTCAATATTACGGTTCTCCAGATAACTGTAAATCTGATCCATCTGCTCTGGTGTCAGGTTATCTCCTACAAAGAAATCGTTGATTTCACCTGCATCCACAGTGTTATGCTTGGATTTTGCATGGGCAACCAGCTTTTCCAGCTTTTTTAAAAAATCGTCCTTTTCCAATGATAAACGTCCTTTCGCTTAAAGGTAAACGTGGATACTCCCACAACTTATCATTATATACCAGTTTTTATTTTTTTTCAACATTAATCGACAAGTTTTTCAACTATTAGCCATGCTTCTTGTTTTCATGAATACGGAAACAAGAAGATGTATAATGGCTGAACTGCAACACGATTTAATTACATTTTAGACGAAAGAATAATAGGGATCCTTTCTTTCAGGTTTTCGATCTCTACCTCTGTCCTGGCACCGCCGTATTCTCCATCTAAGACCCAGTCCACACTGTTTTCCGAGAAGAACCGGATAGAAGAAGCCTTGAATTTATATACATAGTCATTTGGGGCTTCCACAAGGAACATATATGAAATAATGTTGCTTAAGTCTGCCGGTGTCTTTGGCATACGGATCAGGAGCACTTCAAATACGCCGTCATTTAACGATACCGACTGATTTACCAGCCCTTTAAATCCGCCCACGCTTCTTGTATTAGTCACCATTCCAAATACAAAATCCTCTTCCAGCACATTATCATCCCATTCTACCCGCATATGATAAGGCTTAATGGATGCCAGGCTTTTTACGCTTTCTAACATATATGCCTGATGTCCCAAAAGATTCTTCTTATCCTGAGGGGTCTGGTAAGATATTTCTGTAAATGCCCCAAAGGCTGCAATATAAATAAAACTCCGGTCCACACAGAACTGTCCCGCATCCACAAGGACTGGCACGCCAGTCACAATGGACTGTGCCGCTTTTTCCATATTTTTAGGGATCTTCAGACTGGAGGCAAAATCATTCGTGGAGCCAGCCGGGATATAGCCTAAAAGAGGAGTCTTTTTTAGTTTAAGCATTCCGGATATGGTCTCATTTAAAGTTCCGTCACCGCCGCTGCAGACGATCACGTCTACATTTTTTCCCTGATGTTCCACTGTTTTCTGGGCGTCTTTGGAGCACTGGGTCACATGTACCCGGATATCATACCCTGCTTTTGAAAAAATATCCAGGATCCGCAGCAGATGTCCTTTGATCTGCTCCTTTCCGGAACGTGGATTAAAAAGAAACAGCATTTTCTTCACCCTGCATCCCTCGCTTTCATTGTGTCCATATTCTCTGTGTTTTATCCAAGGAGTCTTATATAGGCGCCAAAGGCAGATGGAACAGAATATTCTTCCTTTAACACTGTCTTATCAACCATAAAAAAATGTTCATTCTCTGAAATGTTTTCCAAAAGTTCCTCTGTATTCCCGTTATTTTCACAAAGGATCTTCACTCTGTATCCCACCATATCCCACTGAACATGGGAAAATACATGTTTTGCCACGCCTATTGGTTCTGCCACGACCTGCAGATTCTTCATATGAGCCATTATTGCAGCGTATCCGCCCTGATCTTCTGGTCCTGTCTGCATTTTGTCACAGATCCATTTTTTTACCTGCCATACTGCCTCATCTTCTGTTAAATGCCCTTCTGTATTTGGAAGCTCATATAACGAAGCCAGAAGCCCCTTGGGCGGACGTTTATGGATAGCTGCTTTCTCATTCCATTCTATCAAAAATACGGTCTTTTCTTCCATGCGTCTTGGCTTAGGTGCTGATCTTACAGGTATTTCTTTCCAAAGTCCCCTTTTCTTTGTAATGCACAAAGATGCCAGAGGACATTCACTGCATTTTGGCTCACCTCCGGGAATGCACACCAGTGCGCCGATCTCGATCAGTCCCTGATTATAGCTGCTGGCTGCATTTTCCGGCATTACTTCTGCAATCTCCTGTTCCATAGCTGCTTTTACAGAAGCCTTTTTAATATCAGAAGTATCACCCCAGAGTCTTGAAAGCACCCGGAGTACATTTCCGTCTACAGCCGGGTTTGGGACTCCGTAAGCAATTGAAGAAATAGCGCCTGCTGTATAACTGCCAATCCCAGGAAGCTTTAAAAGTTCTTCTTTTTCTGCCGGGATCTGACCGCAAAATTCTTCCATGACCATGATCGCCGCAGCCTTTAAGTTTCTCGCCCGGTTATAATAGCCTAACCCCTCCCACATTTTCATGAGATAGTCATCATCTGCTTCTGCCAGCGCCTTTATGTCCGGAAACGCAGCCATAAACCGTTCGAAATATGGTTTTACCGCCTCTACCCTGGTCTGCTGAAGCATGATCTCAGAGATCCACACTCTGTATGGTTTTGGATCATCTCTCCAGGGAAGACTTCTAGCTCTGGAATGATACCAGGCAAGGAGAGGCTTTTCCACTGCTTTCAGACGTTCTGCCCTGTTTAAAGGCTCATCCTCATGTTCTATTATCTGCAGATCATCATAAAAATGCAGACCCTGGGAATGTGTTTTTTCTGTGTGATGCTGCGAAGCTTTATACATATCCATAGATTCCCCGCACAGATACTTCTCCTGAAAGGACATGGATCAATTCCCCATTTTCTTTTTCTACTAAAAGACACCCCTCTTCATCGATCCCCAGGGCTTTTCCCCGGTATTCTCCCCTAGGATCCAGTACACAAACCTCTTTATCCATATTTGCAAGCATTTCATTGTATGCAGCCTGAAGCCCTGACATATCACAGGTCTTTTCATAAACTGCATAATATTCTTCAAAGCTTTCAGCCACAGCCTGGATGACTTCACTTCTTTTTACGCTTCTTCCCAGTTCCAGTTTCAAAGAAGTTGCCTTATCCCTGATCTCTTCCGGAAACTCTCTGGCATTTACATTGATGCCGATCCCTACAACCACATAACGGATGGTATCTTCTTCTGTACTCATCTCTGTTAAAATACCGCAGATCTTCTTTCCATTTACCACAGCGTCATTTGGCCATTTGATCATAGCATTCAGCCCGGTGGCTTTCTGTACGCCTTTTACGACTGCCATTCCTGCCACTAAAGTCAGCATGGACGCCTGGGACGGTCCAAATGACGGACGCATGAGAAAACTCATAAAAATATCGGTTCCATGCGGAGAATTCCACACTCTGCCTCTGCGTCCCTTTCCTGCTGTCTGGCTGTCTGCTACTGCAAGATAGCCATGAGAAGCTCCTTTTTCTGCTGCATCCCTTGCACGGTTGTTAGTAGAATCTGTTTCGTAAAAATAATCTACTTCCTGTCCAAGCCACTTTGTATCAAGAACAGAACGCAGTTCGGCTACTGTAAGCACATCAGCATCTTCTACCAGACGGTAGCCTTTATTGCGCACTGCTTCTATTACATATCCTTCTTCTTCCAGCTGGCGGATAGCTTTCCACACAGCAGTCCGAGACACGCCTAACTGTTCACACAACTGCTGACCGGATACATATTCCTCTGCTTTTTTTAATATTTTTAATATCTCTGCTTTCATTACGTTCCATTTTCCTTAATCCTGTACGTCATGTACATGTAATCTCAAATATGATCTTAAATTATAATCTTAGAGGACATTAAAGCCTTTAAATCCATAAACTGAGAGCGCTTAACACGCCAATAAGCCCAAGGCCTGCGCACAGTACCAACTGAAACACTCCCATACGGAAACGTTTCTTATCCCTGCCGCAGGTCTTAAGCTCAAAGACTCCGTTTATTCCATTTAACAAGGCTGCCAGTAAAAATACCAGAGGGAAAAGCATCTCATTTCCCTCTGGATCAAAAAATGACAGCACTGCAAAGATCACAATTGCGATTCCCAGGATCAAGTGCGCCACATCCAGAAATACCCCGGCCCGGCGCTCATTTCTTCCTCTCTGGCCCTGCATATCCCAATCTCCTGTTTTCCAGGATGCTTCTTTCAGGGTTATTCGCTTAAAGTAGCCAACATAACTGCCTTGATGGTGTGCATCCTGTTCTCAGCCTCATCAAATACAACTGACTGGCTGGATTCAAATACTTCATCTGTTACTTCCAGTTCTGATACACCAAAACGTTCTCCCATTTCCTTGCCGATCTTGGTCTTTAAATCATGGAAAGATGGCAGACAGTGAAGGAAAATGGCCTGTGGACCAGCTGCATCCATTACTTCTTTTGTTACCTTGTAAGGAGTCAGGTCTTTAATACGTTCTGCCCATACTTCATCCGGCTCACCCATGGATACCCATACGTCTGTATCAATAACATCTGCTCCCTTAACAGCCTCTGCCACATCTTCAGTAAGAGTAATGGTAGCACCGCTGACAGCTGCAAATTCCTGGCATTCTTTTACTAACGCTTTGTCCGGGAAGTACTTCTTTGGAGCGCAGGCAACAAAATGCATACCCATTTTTGCACAGGCGATCATCAGGGAGTTACCCATATTATAGCGCGCATCGCCCATATACACAAGCTTAACTCCCTTAAGGTGTCCTAAATGCTCTCTGATGGTTAAAAGGTCAGCTAACATCTGGGTTGGGTGATCCTCGTTCGTCAGACCATTCCATACAGGTACACCTGCATATTTAGCCAGCTCTTCTACGATCTCCTGTCCAAAGCCTCTGTACTCAATTCCTTCATACATACGGCCTAACACCCTTGCTGTATCAGCGATGCTTTCTTTTTTACCGATCTGGGAGCCTGAAGGATCCAGATAAGTAGAACCCATTCCCAGATCATGTGCTGCTACTTCAAAGGCACATCTTGTTCTGGTACTGGTCTTTTCAAAGATAAGAGCTACATTTTTGCCCTTTAAGGTATCTACTAAAATTCCTTTTTTCTTCTTTTCCTTAAGTTCTGCAGCCAGATCTAAAAGATATGTGATTTCTTCTTCTGTATAATCTTTCAGTGTCAAAAAATTTCTTCCCTTTAAATTCATAGTTTTTTCCTCTTTTGAAGTGTTTTTTAATGTTTGTGAATTAATATTTATGCAACTTTTATGCATAATATACCACTCGTGTTTTTATCTGTCAAGAAAAATCCTTTTTCTTTTTCTCTGAATAATAAGAAGCAGCTCCTGAGGGGTATAAATTTTAAAACGGCTGATCTTATATTGTCTTGCCAGGTGCTCTAAAAGACTTAAATATAACTCCTTATAATCCCAGTCATCTTTTAAATGCAATGCCCTTGCCAGCTTGGGAAACCACTCTTCTGTATATCTGCGGCAGGAGGCCATCTGGGCCGTAAAAAGCTCTGTTTTTGAAAGTTCCGGCCAGATATCTGCCAGTAATTCCGGGGCCTCTGCTAAAAGCCGGTTAAAATAATAGATCTCGCTTTCCGGGGCATCCAGATAAAAAGCCCTTCCTTCCAGACCGTAAAGCATCCGTTTAGCATCAAAATAGCCAAGGACCATGTTTTTCCTCGCCCGCCTTCTGTCAAACTCCAAAAGTCCGCCTAAATCCTGTCTGGGAGCTACATGGTAAAGATGGATGTCATCAGGAACTTTTAAATGACGTTCTGTATCAACACCATATCCGTAAATGCGGAAGACCAGGATATCCTTGTACCCCTTTTCCATAAGCACATCTATGGGTACATTATTTACTCCGCCACCGTCCATATAATACTTGCCTGCCAGTTTTTCCCGCCTGAAGCCGATCAAATAAGCACTTGCCATAAGCATATCTGCGATCTCGCCTTCCGGCACTTCTTTTACATTAACTACCATAGGCTTTCTGTCACTTAAAGAATAGGTAACTACATACAGCTCTTTTTCGGAATTTCGTATTTTTTCTTCATCTACTACTTCTTCAATAAGACTGCGCAGCGGCCCAATGTCAAAGCCTCTGTCTTTTAATACTTTTTTTGCAGCCGGGATCAGTTCAGAAAGCCCTAAAACCGCAATATCCTTTAATCCGGATGTTTTTAACTGCTCCATCAGGTCATCATCCACATCCATAACCCTGGAATAGCGGATGGTCTCCCATATTTTTTCCGCCTTTTCAAAGTCATCCATTGCGATAAGGGCACCATTTAAAGCTCCTACAGAGGTTCCGGCGATCCCTTTTATGTGGATACCTGCCTCCTTCAATGCCTTCCATGCACCGATCTGGTAAGCACCTTTGGCACCCCCGCCCTCCAATACCAGGCCGTATTCTATATTAATATCCAGCTTTAATTCCATGGCTGCTCACCTTCTTTCCGGTTTTTGTGAAAAAATCCTCTGTTTGTAAAAATTTTTCCAGGAGATCTTCCCAGAAATGCAATGGGCCTGATAAGCAGAAATGCAGCCAGAGATGACAGGAGAAAAACAAGCAGCTGTTCTTCTGCCTCCATTCCCATAACAGCACATACAAAGGCAGCAAATGCTCCCAAAACAAACCACAGGGAGACCAGACATCTACAGATACATTCTGCACCTAAAAAAAAGAGAAATGCAAGAAACCATCCACAGATACCTGTCATTTTCCTGCACCTCCCTTCTTTAAATATGCTCTTTAAATATGTTCTCCCGGAATCTATATTCTTTATACGTTCCGTCTCTGCCTTGCCGCTTCAAACATTAAAACAGAGGAAGCCACTGCTGCATTTAAAGACTCCACCTGTCCTGCCATGGGGATCTTAATATAAGTGTCAGCAATTGCTGCCATCTCATCTGTCAGTCCCTTGGCTTCGTTTCCAATAAGGAAACCTGTAGCTTTAGTATAGTCTTCCTGGTCATAATTATGCATGCCTTTTAAATGGGCTGCATACAAACGGATCCCCGCCTTTTTCATCTGCCCACAGGCTTCTTTCAGGTCAGGTGCATATACAAAGGGCACTCGCAGCACAGATCCCATGGTAGAACGGATCACCTTTGGATTGTAAATATCTGCTGTATCACTGCTCATGACCACACCGGTAATGCCCGCTCCTTCTCCTGCACGGATAATGGTTCCCAGATTTCCCGGATCCTGGATATTTTCCAGGATCATGATCAGCTTAGGTGTACTGGTCTTCTTTAAAATGTCTTCCATAGTACACTTTTTCTGCTTTGCAACAGCTAAAACCCCCTGGGGAGTCTTTGTATCTGCCATATAATGCATCACTTCGTCTGTAACGATCTCGAATTTAAAGCCCCTGAGCCACTTTTTATTTTCTTCCTGCTTTCCAAAGCTTTCTGTGATATATAAGATCTCCACATCATCTGGCTTATATTCCCGGCACATACGCAGTCCCTCAGCTACATATACACCTTCTTCCCTGCGGGCTTTAGCCTTATCTCTCAGGTTTGCCACCCGTTTCACCTGCTTATTTGAAGTGCTGTTTATCATATTATCTTTCTCCCTTTTCCATCATCTCCAGCTCTTTTAACCACAGGCGGCTGCAGGCATCACTTGGCATACGAAGATCACCTCTTGGTGAAACAGCCACAGAACCTACCTTTGGACCATCCGGCAAACAGGAACGCTTAAACTGCTGTGCAAAGAATCTGCGGTAAAATGTTTTCAGCCACTTTAAAATAGTCTCCCTGTTATAGCTTCCTTCAAAAGCCTGAACAGTCAGGCGGAATATCTTTGCCGGACTGTAACCGAAGCGGAGCACATAGTACAGATAGAAGTCATGTAACTCATAAGGTCCAACCAGATCTTCTGTTTTCTGGGAAATTTTTCCATCTTCAGGCGGCAGAAGCTCCGGACTTACCGGTGTATCAAGAACATCTAAAAGCACATCGGAAAGCTCCTTTTCTCCACAGGTGTCTGCGTAATAACGCACCAGATGACGGACTAATGTTTTCGGCACAGATGCATTGACGCCGTACATAGACATATGATCCCCATTATAGGTTGCCCAGCCTAATGCCAGCTCTGACATATCACCTGTACCAATGACCATACCGCCTACTTCATTGGCAATATCCATTAATATCTGTGTACGCTCTCTCGCCTGGCCATTTTCGTAAGTTACGTCATGTTTTTCCATATCATGGGCAATATCTTTAAAATGGCCGGTAACAGCATCACGGATATTGATCTCCGTTAAAGAAGCTCCGGTTTTCTTTGCCATGGTGCAGGCATTTGTATAAGTACGGTCTGTAGTACCGAAACACGGCATGGTAATGCAGTGGATATTCTCTCTTGGAATCCGAAGCATATCAAAAGCACGGATCGTTACTAAAAGTGCCAGTGTAGAATCCAGACCGCCAGAAAGACCGATCACTGCATGTTTGCAGTTTGTATGTGCCAGACGCTTTTTCAATCCCATTGCCTGGATAGAAAGGATCTCTTCGCAGCGGCGCTCTCTCTGTCCTGCATCATGAGGCACAAATGGAGCCGGATCAATGTAGCGGAGGATTTCATCATTCTTCTGGCCTGCTTTTTTGCTGTCCTTCTTTGTAATATCCTCTGTATTTAATTCAAAATAAACTGTTTCATAAGAAGAAGCCTTATTTTCTTCATCCTTAAATGTAGTCATACGGCGGCGTTCGCTGATGATCCTTCCAAGATCCATATCTGCACAGATGCAGGCATTTTTAAACCGGTCGGACTGTACCAGGCAGGTACCATTTTCTGCAATAATATTCTGGCCTCCAAATACCAGATCCTGGGTAGACTCTCCTTCTCCTGCATTTGCATAAATATAACCGCACACCAGTCTTGCAGACTGTCCGCAGATCAGATCATAGCGATAACGGTCCTTTCCTGTAGTTTCATCGCTGGCAGAGCAGTTGGCGATCACAGTTGCTCCTGCCAATGCATGAGAAATGCTTGGCGGACATGGAACCCACACATCTTCGCAAAGCTCTGCTGCCAAAACCAGCTCCGGCATGGTACGGCATGAAAACAGCAGCTTCATACCCATAGGGATCTGAAGTCCTTCCCATTCTGTCATCTCCACTTTTTCCATTCCTGGTGTAAAGTGGCGCAGCTCGTAAAATTCGGAATAATTTGGCAGATGCTTTTTGGGAACGATACCTAAAATACGTCCTCTGTTTACTACAGCTGCCACATTGTACAATTTCCCTTTATGCATCCAGGGCATTCCCACAAAAAGGACCATGTCTTTGCTTTTAGATGACTGTAAAATGCGCTTTAATCCGTTTTTTGCTTCTTTTAACAGGGTTTCCTGTAAAAATAAGTCGGAGCAGGTATAGGCTGTTAAACACAGCTCCGGAAACACCATGACCTTCACGCCTCTGGCACTCCCCTGTTCCATTAATTCTATGATCTGTTCGCTGTTATACTGCGGGTCTGCCACATGGATGTCCGGCGTTGCCGCTGCTACCCTTATAAATCCGTCTTTCATTGTATCCTCCGTGTATCTTTTGCTGAAAGTTAGTATACCACATCGAGAGCAAAAAACATAGACAACACTTTTCACAACACTTTTCCTTCGCAAATTTCTCTTGACTATTTGTTCAACCTGCTGTATACTCTAAGTGTTCAGAACGCCTGTTCTGTGCATTTTATAAAGCCCTGCACCACTACTACCACACTTGTCAGGGCTTTATTTTTTTGCCCAAAATGCATTTTCAATACAGAGAACGAAAAAGAGCACCTATTCCATAGGCGCTCTGTAAAAATGTCCAACAAACTGTTCTGTTTTCAGCACATTGATTATCACATGCTCATCTGCCTCCTGCATTACGTGGACGGCATCTGTTATTTCATAAGAAGAGATCACCGTATTTAAAAGATACATCTTTCTTCCACTGTAACCGCCTACGGCTTCTACGCAGGAAATACCATGACGGAAATGTTTGATATAAAGTGATACTACCTCCGGTCCCTTTTCTGTTGTAGCCTGGAGAGTCACCAGATCGTAACGATGATGGAAAGCGGAGATCATATGAGTGGATATAAACTGGAAAATAATGGAATATCCTGCATATTTCCAGCCAAAGATCACACCGTACACACAGTACATCAGTGCATTTCCAAAGAATACATAACTCCAAATAGATTTTCCTGTTTTATTAGATACAAACAGCGCAATAAAATCGGTGCCTCCGGTAGATGCATTGCCCCGCAAGGCTATTACAATGGATGTACCGTAAATAACACCTCCGAAGATCACATTTAAAATCTCATCTGTAAAGATAGGCTGGAATGAAAATATCTGCAAAAACATACTTCCAAATACGACCTGAAGCAATGATACCACTGTAAAACGGACACTGATGCCCCGGCAGCACATGAGAGCCACCGGAATATTTAAAAGGATCATGGTCACCTGCATAGGGATAGTTAAACCATTCAAACTTCCCACACGTTCAATAAGCATGGCTGCACCTGAAAAACCGCCGGAAATGATCTGGGCCGGTCTTACAAACACTTGTATAGCCCAAGCCTGGATAAAGGCGGAAAGAAGCACTGCGCACATGGTAATCACCAGTCGTATTTTTTTATTTTTTTCCAGGATTTTTATCTGTTCAGGTATGTGTTTCAAACTGCTCTTTTTTCCCATATAGTCCCGTCCTCTCGTCGTTCCATGTGTTTTTCCCACAGATACAAGAAGAGCTGCCCTTCCCCCACAGAAGGCAGCTCTCAGTCACGATCAAAAACCGTCACACTATAAAATATTGCTGGCATCCCCATACCAAACAAAAACCTGTAAGGCACTCCTTTGTGCTGCTTACAAGTGTTACTATAGCATTGTTTCATAGTTTTGTCAATCTTTTTGTACATTTTAGCAAATACCTTTTATTTTTTTAGGTAGTATCCTATGAAATTCGTCGGTTTTTGTCGATTTTCATTCCGTTTCCCACTGGCAGATGTAACATATCTTTCAAAGCTCTTACATAGTTTTCTCATTTCCGGATATACTACCCTATAAGTCTGACAATTGCAGGAACTATTGGTGTATTATATATACTTAAGTTTCATGACTTTTTGCTTTGTCCTCGTGTGGTGGACATTTGTCCTTTCGTACATTTATCAGCAGAAGGGAGTTTTTTCATGTATTTTACGAATCAGTTAGAAGAAAACATGGCCTGGCTGAACCAGGCACTTCATGTAGATAAAAATTTTGACGTTGTATACCGCGTCCTTACTATTGCAGATAAAAAAGCCTGCTTATATTTTATTGACGGTTTTACAAAAGATGACTCTCTCTTAAAAATATTGCAGGGCTTTTCCTCTATCAAAGCAGACGATATGCCAGAAGATGCCCACAGCTTTTCAAAAAAATATCTTCCCTACGGGGAGATCGGTCTTTTATCAGACAGCAGGGAAATGATCATCCAGCTTCTCTCCGGTGTTTCCTGTCTTTTTATTGATGGCTATAACAAGTGTCTCACTATCGACTGCCGTACTTACCCGGCCAGAGGTGTCAGCGAACCGGAAAAAGACAAAGTTATGCGTGGTTCCAGAGACGGTTTTGTGGAAACTCTGGTGTTTAACACAGCTCTTATCCGCCGCAGGATACGTGATCCGAAGCTGATCATGGAGATTCTTACTGCCGGAGAAAGCTCACACACAGATATTGCCATGTGTTATATGGAAGGCCGGGCTGACAAAAAGCTGATTGAAAAGATCAAAAAAAGGATACAGACTGTAGAAGTAGATGCCCTTTCCATGAATCAGGAAAGTCTTGCCGAATGTATTTTTCCTGGAAAATGGTTCAATCCATTTCCTAAATTTAAGTTTTCTGAACGTCCTGATACCTCTGCCGCTTCTATTTTAGAAGGAAATATCGTTATTCTGGTGGATAATTCCCCCTCTGCCATGATACTGCCTTCTTCCGTCTTTGACATCATAGAAGAAGCTGATGATTATTACTTTCCCCCAGTTACAGGCACTTACCTGCGTTTAAGCCGTATGCTGATCTCCCTGCTTTCCATGCTCCTTACACCTACCTGGTTGATGCTGATGCAAAATACTGAACTGATCCCCTATTGGCTCAGGTTTATCCAATTGTCAGATCCCTGTAACATTCCTCTGGTCTGGCAGCTTCTGATCCTTGAATTTGCTATTGACGGCCTGCGTCTGGCAGCGGTGAACACTCCAAATATGCTCACCACGCCACTGAGTGTTATCGCTGGTATCGTACTGGGAGAATATGCTGTAGAATCCGGATGGTTTAACTCCGAGACCATGCTGTACATGGCTTTTGTCACCATCGCCAATTACTCCCAGGCCAGCTTTGAACTTGGCTACGCTATGAAATTTATGCGTATCATCATCCTGGTCTGCACTGCTGTTTTCAATATCTGGGGCTTTATAGCCGGAATCATCTTCTCCTTCTGTGCCATTATTTTTAACAGGACCATTGCAGGAAAAAGCTATATTTACCCGTTGATCCCTCTTCACTTAAATGAATTAAAAAAGAGATTCCTGCGCGGGAGACTGCCTCACAAGCTGGGAAATAATGGAAATTAAAACGCTCACAAGCTGGGCGATAATGGAAATCAAAACTCTCCCAGGCAACAAAACAGGCCCCGCCATCAGGCGGGACCTTAATCTTTTATTCTTTATGAAAACCAACCGTACCAAGGAATCTATCAAATGCTTCTCTGCCCTGTGGTGTACACTTATAAACACCGGCATCTTCCAGGACTCTGGCAAATACCTGTCCTACTTCTTCTTTTAAGATATCTTCTGCATTTTCCTTTGTAATGGTAATTCCCTTCTCCTTATATGCAGGAAGGAAACCATCTACCCAGTCTGCATGCTTTTCGATATCCGGGTTGCTTCGGATATCTTTGCCCTCTACTATATACTCAGCCAGCCCGGCCAGTTCTTTTTTCAGTCTGGACGGCAGTACAGCCAGTCCCATTACCTCGATCAGGCCGATATTTTCTTTCTTAATATGGTGCAGCTCCTGATGCGGGTGGTAAACGCCCAGAGGGAACTCTTCTGTGGTGATGTTATTTCGCAGCACCAGATCCAGCTCATACATATCCCCGTTCTTTCTTGCGATCGGGGTAATGGTATTATGTGGTTCTCCATCGGTTTCGGCATACACAAAAGCTGCCTCATCGGTGTAGCCTCTCCACGCTTTTAACACCTTATCTCCCAGATCGATCAGGGAATCACAGGACTTAGAGCGCAAACGCAGTACGGACATTGGCCAGTAAACAATGCCTGCTTCCACATCTTCGTATCCTTCTGCCTTATAATATTTCTCGATCGGTGCTTTTGCCATTGCAAAGGTATAATGACCGCCCTGGAAATGATCATGGCTTAAAATAGATCCCCCTACGATCGGAAGGTCTGCGTTTGATCCCAGGAAATAGTGTGGGAACTGGATGATAAAATCAAACAGCTTTCTGAAAGTAGCACGTTCGATCTTCATAGGGACATGCTGGCCATTAAACACGATACAGTGTTCATTATAGTAAACATAAGGTGAATACTGGAAGCCCCATTTGCTGTCATTTATAGTGATCGGGATCACACGGTGGTTGTTTCTTGCCGGGTGGTTCACTCTGCCTGCATAGCCGATATTTTCCATGCAAAGCTGACATTTTGGATAGCCACTCTGCTTTGCAAGTTTTGCTGCCGCAATAGCCTTGGGATCTTTTTCCGGCTTGGATAAGTTAACTGTGATGTCCAGCGTACCATATTTCGTATCTGTGGTCCATTTCATATCCCTGCATACACGGTATCTGCGGATATAGTCGGAATCCTGGCTTAACTTATAGTAGTAATCGGTGGCAGCCTCCGGCGAATCTTTATATTTCTCCCAGAATTCCCTGATCACCTCACTTGGCCTTGGCATAAGGCAGTTCATCAGTTTTGTGTCAAAAAGATCTCTGTATACAACACTGTTTTCCTGTAAAATCCCTTTTTCAGCTGCATGATCAAGAAGCACCTTAAGGATCTTCTCCAGATCCGCTCCTGCAAGTTTCCCTTCTCCTTCCGGCTTCTCATATTCATCCATTTTTAATGCTTCCAAAATCTGATTTCTGGCATAAATAGCATCATCTTCTGTAAGCAGACCCTTTTCCAGTCCATATTGTACCAATGCTTTGATCGCCTGATAAACCATCTTCGTATCCCCCTTTATTCTTACACATTATCTTTACAAATTTGCTGATAATTTCATTATAAGCGTAAGAGGTTCATAAAACAATGTCATTTTCTTTGGATATTTATTGAATTTCTCTTGTCTTATAGAATTCGGCTGATTCGCTTTAGGATCAATCCACCTAAAAGTCCGATGAGAGCTCCTGCCACAGTGCCAGCAATCAGCAGCACTGGGAGGTATGAAAATACGCCAAAAGTCTTTGTCACAAATGCAGCAATTAAAAACTGGCCAATATTATGGGCCACGCCGCCTAAAATGCTGATTCCTACCATATCAAAAAGGCGAAAATATTTGCATGTGGCCATTAAAAGCAGGCTTAAAAACGCCCCTGCTAATCCAAATAGAATGGATGCCATATTCCCAAAAGTAAAACCGGCTAAGATCACCCGCACCAGATTGATGGCAAAAGCTTCTTTAACCCCAAGGCCGTAAAGAGCGATCACTGTTACAAGATTCGCCAGCCCCAGCTTCACTCCCGGTGCCCCCATATAAACCGGGAATAATGTTTCGATATAGCTTAGCACAAAGGCTAAGGCTATAAGCAGGCCGTAAAGGGCTACGCGGTTTGATATAGTTTTATTATTTTTTCCTGCTGTTGTCATTTTGATTATTTCCTTCTTCTGTCTTATCAGCGCAGCATTCCTTGCAAACACGCTCATTCTATGCTACTATACCTACGTTATTTGTATGATACCAGGATCCCAAGGCCAGAAATCCCATATAAGCTTGCTTGCAGGATAATTTTTGACCTTGAGACCCGCCGGAAACATGAGCAAGAAGCTAAACCCAACAGGACATCATTATAGAAAGGATTTTTCCATGGATCAGAAATCCCATTTAAGATACCGCAGCCTTATTCTGGCTGGCGTTTTCATTGTTTTTGCCCTTGCGTTCCTTTTATTTCAGTATCTTCATCCCGGAAAAAAAGGAGCCGCTGCAGAAATCTCCTGCAGCGGTCAGGTAACTCAGGTCCTGGACCTGTCTAAAAACCAGGAAGTGACGATCCAGACGCCTAATGGCGGCACCAATCAGCTGATCGTCAAAGACGGGGAGATCTGGTGTTATGATGCCAGCTGCCCGGACAAACTTTGCGTGAAGCAGGGAAAAAAGCATCTGGATACAGATACTATTGTCTGCCTTCCTAACCAGATGATCGTAACCATAATAGAACGTTGATCATTATTATAATTCAGCCATGAGCTGGTTTGAATGAGAAAGTGTGTTGTAATTTTGCTTGCATAAGCACTTTTTCATCCAAATCAACATATGGTGATGGTGAACCCACCATGCTTCTTGTTTTCAAGAAGATGTCATGGCTGAACTGTAACTAATTATTTGCTTATCTTTTGCGCCTGGGTTGCAAATCTCTTTCCGTAGATTTCAAATAATTCCTTAAATTTTTCCTTTTCCGGGCTGACCTCCACCGGTCCCATGTGGATCACCGGCTTACCATAGGAGCCGCCGCCGGAATAGATCATCATTCCATATACTAACAGGTGGATAAGCAGTGCATTCATAGTCAGGTCAGCACCACCGTGGATATACTGCTCTGTAGCAAATACACCTCCTAATTTTCCTGCCAGATTTAAAGTTTTTGCTGATTTTTCCATCCAGGTGTAAAAATCAGCAGTAGGACCTGCCATGTAAGTAGGACAGCCAAATACTACACCAGTACACTCTTTTATAAATTCTGTATCGGCTTCTGAATACATGAATGTTTTTGCTTCTACCCCTTCAATACTGTTCATTCCATCTGCCATATAGCCTGCTACTGCAGCTGTATTATTTGTTTTTGAATCATAAATAACCGCTAATTTCATTTTAAATTTCCCTTCTCCACATGTTTTTTTATGATCTGTTCTGTAATCTCATACAGTTTTTCAGAGCCTTCTTTTGTGCGGTCCTGGCGGCCGTAAACCTGCTTTGCGCTGACACCATGTTCTCTCCAGTCCCCTCCGTCATTGCTGTTATTCAACATTAGCGGTTGGAGATTATCCATTGCATGGGCAAACTTAGACTCCGGTGTCTTACTTTCCTCAAATTCATCAAATATAGCTGCCAGTTCCTTTTTCTGGTCTTCAGGGAGCAGGGAATAAATCCGCTCTTTTGCAGCCTCTTCCCTTGCTTTCTGGGTCTTTAATCCTTCTGCATCGTAGGCATAGGTATCTCCTGCATCGATCTCCACTACATCATGGATCAGACACATAAGCATGACCCTGGTAATATCGACCGGCTCGTTGGAATATTCCCGCAAAAGATAAGCCATGATCGCCATATGCCATGCATGCTCTGCATCATTTTCATTTCTTCCGTGACCGGATAAATGGGTCTGGCGGAAAATGTTTTTTTCTTTATCGATCTCCAAGGCAAAATCCAGCTGTTTCTTCAAACGTTCATCCATACTATATGCCGTTTCCTCTCTTTTCCAATAATGTTCAGGTTAAAGCAATCCGCCTGCCAACAGGCTTTCGCCGGATTCCCAGCTTTTTGATCCGGTATCCCATATTACAAGGACAGTCCGCCTTTTGCCCTTGCTCTTCTGTCACTGATGGATTGCACCACAGGTACCAGAAAGATGGCAACGATACCTCCTGCAAAGCCATTATTATACAAATTCATTCCTCCGTATACAATTCCTACATTCAAGGCCACGGAAGAATGGAGATAACCGGCAATAATACCTACTACAAGGCCAAATTTACCTGCCACCGGTGCCAGTGTAGTAGAAAACAGTAATGCCAGGATCGGTGAAGGCTGATTGATCGCCCATGTTTTTGTAAAACTTGCAAGATAGACCCCAAACATAATAGGAGCAATATTTTTCAGATGTTTTCCTGTGGAGCTGAAACCAACAATGGTAAAAATACCACATATGGTGGGGCCGTTCAGATCGCCCTTGACTGCCAGAACAAACAAAGTGGCAAAAAGACCGTTAACCCCCATATTAAATACAGTGGTCGCCCCGCCTTCATCCTTCAGATAGTCTGTACCTGAAATCCCCGTAGTTTTAAGGATACGGCCATAGGATTTCAGGATCGTCTTTCCTCTGACCGCCACTGCTGATGCGATCATAAATCCAAATAATGCCATTAACAAAATGGTAAACAATGTATTATTTCCAACGGACCAGATCAGACGGGATTCTACGTGGATCCCAAAGGATTTAGCCAGTGACACTACTACTGTTGCAATAATGCCTGCGCCAAAACCTACGTTGTACAGGGAATAACCCTGATGAGCGTAATGCACGTGGGTACACAAAGGCGGCAGCACAAAACCAATGCCAAGTCCTAAAAGCAGGGACAGCATAAGACAGACTGGCATAGGAAATTTTCCAATATGCATCATCTGGGTCATGATAGGCGAAAGACTGGTGCCATACAGACCTACATAAAGATAACGGTTTAAAGAAGTCCCATGATATTTTGCATATAAAACAACACCTGCCATAATAGCCCAGATGTTGACAATGTTCTTTCCAAAAAGAGAAAAACCAAACATCAGGCAGGCAGAAGTGATCGTATGGCCGTCCATTTCCTTGCCGGAAAAATAAAGCAGTCCAATACTAAGCAGCGTTGTCAGCCCGGCATTGATCAAGGCTGCCCCGATCCCGCCTACTGCAAAATAATCAGTGATCAGCACGTCCGGCTCCCGCACAATACGGATAATTCCCGGAATGATCTCATTTATGGGCTGAAGGAACAAGCCGATCAAAATAAAATATAACGGGATCAGGGACAATACTATGAATTTCTCTTTTCTTCTCAAAGAGCGTGCTTCTTTAAATGGTGCAAAATATCGTTTCAACAGGTACTCCTTTTTATAGCATGTGCTTTCTTAAATATGCTCCGTCTTCTGCTGCCAGGTAAGCTGGTGCAATATCAAAAACAGTCTTGCAGCCAGTCTGTCCTTCTTTGCTTAAGCGGTATGCGGCTCTTGCATATGCAGCCAGTACAGAAGAAGTAAATTCAGGGTTGGAATCCAGCTTTAATCTGTATTCGATCACATGGGAATTTTCATTGTTCCAGCCGGTCTTTCCTGTGCGGATCACAAAACCGCCATGTGGGATGCCTGCATGGTCTCTTAACAATTCTTCTTCACTGATAAAATGTACGGTAGTATCATAATCAGCAAAGTAATTTGGCATAGTAACGATCTCTTCTTCGATCTTTTTAAGATCTGCGCCCTCTTCTGCCACAACAAAGCACTCTCTGGTGTGCTTCTGTCTGGTAGTAAGTTCCGGCTCACTTCCGCTTCTTACTGCCTCTAATGCACTGTCTACCGGGATGGTATACTGTCTTGCATCCTTAACGCCTGCAATACGTCTGATAGCATCAGAATGTCCCTGGCTTACACCTTTTCCCCAGAATGTATAATCTTTTCCGCCTGGAAGAACAGCATTTGCATACAGACGGTTTAAGGAGAACATACCCGGATCCCAGCCTACGCTGATCAGTCCGATGTGGCCGCTTTCCTTTGCTGCCTTGTCTACTGCCTCAAAGTGCTCCGGAATTTTTGCGTGAGTATCAAAACTGTCGATCACATTGAAATATTTTGCCATTTCAGGAGTCTGTTTTGGAAGATCTGTTGCACTTCCGCCACAGATGATCAGGACATCGATCTCATCCTTCATCGCAGGTGCATCTTCAACTGAATATACCTTTGCTCCTTCTGTAAGAATAGAAAGACTTGAAGGGTCTCTTCTTGTAAATACTGCTTTCAGTTCCATATCCGGATTGTGCTTAATGGCACACTCTACTCCTTTTCCCAGATTGCCATAACCTAAAATACCTATCTTGATCATCATGTTCGTCCTTCCTTTCTGTCACCAGGGCTGCCGCCTGCTAATAAAATGTTCTCTCTAAATCTTTCTGTATCTGATTTTGCCAGAAGATTTTTGTCAGTTGTGCCCAAATTTCTGAGGCGTACGCGATGCGTACGAAGATGAAATTTTTACCCTGTTATCACCCAAAATTATACTATACTGACAAAATGTTGGCAACAAAAAAAGACATCTGAATACAGAATTCAGATGCCTTTGCGCCTGCAGCCACAGGCAGATCCTGCTTTTTTATACGTATCCCAACAGTCCCGGCAGCCATAATGACAGGGCCGGAATATAAGATACCAGCATCAGAACAATAAAGATTGCCCCAAAGTAATAAAGCAGCGGCGAGATCACCTGTTCGATCCTTGTTTTTCCTACTTTTACACCTACAAACAGTGTAGTTCCAACCGGCGGTGTAATGGTTCCGATACACAGGTTAAAGATCATCATAATGCCAAAATGGATCGTGTTCATTCCCAGTGCCTGACAGATGGGCAGAAAGATCGGAGTAAAGATCAGGCATGCCGGTGTCATATCCATAAAAGTACCTACGATCAGCAGCAGGATGTTGATAATGAACAGGATCACGTAACGGTTATTGCTGATACCAAGCATAGCTGTACTTACTGCAGTTGGGATGCCGGTAAATGCCATGACCCAGCTCATGATACTGGATACACCAATAAGGAAAATAATGATACCTGTCATTTCTGCACTGTCAAGGAATATCTTTGGCAGCTCAGAGAGCTTAATAGACTTATAGAAGAAAATTGCCAGTACCATACTGTATACAACTGCAACCACGCTTCCCTCTGTTGCTGTAAATATACCGGAAATAATACCGCCGATAACAACAATGATCATAAACAGACATGGGATCGCCTGTAAAAATACCCTGATCTTTTCAGATGAAGTATATTTCTTTGTGCTGCGGTAGCCCTTTTTCTTTGCGAAAATGTAAATAACTACCATACATGCAAGACCCCAGAGGATACCCGGGATATAACCTGCCATAAAAAGAGCTGCTACAGAAGTTCCTCCGCTGACCAGTGAAAATGTGATCATAACGTTGCTTGGAGGAATCAAAAGCCCTGTAGGAGCAGTTGCAATATTAGCTGCTGCTGAAAAATCACGGTCATAGCCTTCTTCCTCTTCAATAGGTCCAATAATAGAACCCATGGCAGAAGCTGCTGCTGTACCAGAGCCGGAAATAGCTCCGAAAAGCATATTTGCCACTGCATTGGTGTGAGCTAATGCGCCCGGGATATTGCCGGTAAAAAGCTTTGCAAAATTAATGAGGCGGATGGCGATACCACCTTTATTCATCAGGTTTCCTGCCAGAATAAAGAAAGGAATGGCAAGGAGACTGAATACGGAGATACCTGAAAAGATCCTCTGTGCACCAGTCAGTACGCTTGCTCCCATGTTTAAAACAGGCAAAATAGCACAAATGGAAGAAACAGCCAACGCTACTGCAATAGGCACACCTGCGATCAGCATGACCGCCAGCAATACAAATATAATAAGCCCGCAAAGTCCCGCTATTGTCATACTCTCACCTCCCCGGCTTCTTTAAACTCATGATGGAACATTTCCACTGCATTCATAGCCGCAAACATCATAATAAGGATACCGCTTACAGGTACGATCACGTAAATATACCCCATTGGCACACGCAAAGATGCGGTGGTCTGGATCATAGTCAGTTTTGTAATAGAGCAGCCGCCGTAAACCATGACAACTGCCGCGAAACTAAAGGACAGCAGATCAATTATGATCTCCAGATATTTTCTGCAATTTCCAGTCAGCTTATCTGCCATAAATCCCATTCTCATATGGTCTCTTTTACCAAAGACATATGCAGATGCAAGAAGGGACATCCAGGTAAAGGAATAGGTCAGCAATTCTTCTGATACTGTGCTTGGCCTGTTAAAGAAATATCTTGTGATGATCTGGTAGCTTCCCACTGCTGTCATCATCATGAACAGGAAAATGATCAGATAACCCAGCACTTTCATCATGATTTTTCTTACTTTTCGCATATTTTCCATTACTTGCCTTCCTTTCCGGCCGCTGCCTCATTTGCCTCTTTAATATGCTCATAAAGATCACAGATCTTGGGATTTTCATTTAACATCTTTTCATGAAGGGGAAGTACCTTCTGTTTAAATGCATTGATATCCACATCGATAAATTCTACACCCATATCATCTGTTGCGATCTTTTTCGCCTCTTCAATACTTTTATCCCACTCTTCCAGTTCTACTTCTGTTGATTTACTGGCTGCCTCTTTAAATACCTGATATTCTTCCGGGCTTAAGCTGTTTAAGAATTTCAGGTTGGCAACCAGCATATCCGGCACCATCTGGTGTTTGTTGTATGTATAATATTTTGCAACTTCACCGTGCTTGTTATTAGTCAATGCCAGCTCGTTGTTCTCTGCCCCATCGATTACGCCCTGCTGGATGGCTGTATATACCTCACCAAAGCCCATAGGAGCTGCTGCCGCGCCAAAGGCATTTGCCATGGCAACACTGGCCGGACTCTGCTGCACACGGATTTTTTTGCCTGACAGATCTTCCGGTGTATAGATCGGTGTCTTTGCATAGAAATTTCTGGTTCCTGCATTATACCAGGTAACTACCCGGAAACCTGCTTCATCTGTAGATTCGTATACATTTTCCATATACTCAGAATCTTCCATAACTGACTTATAGACCTCTTCGGAATCAAAAAGATATGGCATACTGAAGATCTCATACACCCCTGCAAAGGTTTCCAGGTTGGCTGTACCTGCCACAACGAAATCAATGGCACCTGTCTGTGTCAGCTCAATGGCTTTCTGGGCTGATCCCAACAATTCATTAGGAAAGATCTGTACTTCATATTTATCGCCCAGACGTTCCTCCACATATTCCTTAAATGCCAGAAGCCCCAGATGCTCCGGATGTGTTTCAGACTGTGCATGGGAAATACGTACGATCCGCTTTCCACTGCTGCCTGCTGAACATCCTGAAAGCGCCAGCGCCGTCATACCGGCAGCTGCAAGGAAAACCGCTTTTTTCATGATCCCTTTCATAAAAATATCCCTCTCTTCTTTACTTGATCTTGTTCCCGGCACAGATCACTGCGCTTTCAGGACCTGTCACCAGCTGGTTTCCCAGCTATTGATCTGCCTGGAACTTATGCACTAAGTATAGTAAAAAAAGAGAGGGATTTCTCTGGACAATTTTTATCTTTTACAAGACTATTTTGTCTTTTTATTAAATTGTATTAACACTTTTTTAGCGTATTTTTTATTGCTTCTTAACAAGGTGTTTTCAGCCTTCCACGCCCGCTTTTTTACAGACATCGTTTACACAGCAGTGGTCACAGTCCGGCTTTGTCCTTGCGCTGCACACTGCTCTTCCATGGTACACCAGGCGATGGCAGAAGTCACTGCCTTCTTCAGGCGGGATCAGCTTCCAAAGAGCCATTTCCACCTTTTTCGGCTCTTTTATGCCTTCTACCAGTCCCATGCGGTTTACTAGGCGAATACAATGGGTATCTGTTACAATAGCAGGCTTTCCAAATACATCTCCCATGACCAGGTTGGCACTTTTTCTCCCTACCCCCGGCAGCTTTAAAAGAGCATTAAAATCATCAGGTACATTTCCGTTATACTCTTCTTTCAAACAGGTCATGCAGGCTTTGATGTCTCTTGCCTTGCTGTGTCCCAGACCACAGGGCTTTACAATGGCCTCGATCTCTTCCACCGGGGCCTCTGCCAGTGAATTTACATCTGGAAACTTTTTATACAGATCTTCCACTACCACATTCACTCTGGCATCTGTACACTGGGCTGCCAGGCGGACGCTGACTAACAGCTTCCATGCCTGGTTGTAGTCTAAGGTACAGCCTGCACCAGGATATTCTTTTTTCAGGCGTTCTATGATAACAAGGGCAAGTTCTTCTTTTGTCATAATCATTCTCCTGTCATTTTTATGACATTGTTTTTTATATTTGCTTTATATATTTCCTGTCTTTTCCGGTTCTTTCCTGTTTTTTAAGTCATGCCTTCTTAGAAATATGCTCCCAGGTACTTTCCGGTACCAGGCCCCGGATCTCTTCTGCTTTGCCTTCCTTTACTGCCTGACGCACCCGTGAAGCGCTGATGGCGGTTCCTTCCTGTTCTTTTCTTTGGATCTCTGTTACTTCAATTCCCAATCCCGGAAGGACCTCTTTCATAGTCACATTATAACAGTCCGTAACAGCACAGTTTGGCTCTGTTCCCACAAAGCGCTTTGTAATGTGTAATTCCGGCGCGATCCTTTTTCCAAATAATTCCAGATCAAGGCGGCAGTTTGCCTTTCCTGCCTCTGCTTTTTCCTTCATAAAGTAGGTTGGAAAGGTAGCTGCAGAAATAATATAATCAGAAGTCTGATGTAAGATCACCCGGTCCAGATCCTTTACACCTTCTTTTACCATTTCATAACGCTCTGAGGCACTGTAAAAGGTACGCTTATCAGAAAGCACGAACAGGTGAAGATAATCACACTGCTTTAAGGCAGTTTCTATAAGATAACGGTGTCCCAGTGTAAAGGGATTGCAATTTGCTACGATCGCACCAATGACTTTTCCTTCTTTTAAGGCATCTTTTGGGCTTTCTGCTTTCACTTTTTCTATAAAATCTGTAAAACCTGTCTTTTTATTTTCCATAAACAAAACCCGGTCTGTCTTTAAAATGGTATAAAAACCCAAGTCCTCAAACATAGCCTGGTTTTTCGGTTTTGTATACATTAATAAATGACTTCTGCCCTTTTCAAACTCATACTGGGTCAGGTGGGAAATAATAGTGCCGGACAGCCCTTCTCCCTGATGATCCGGAGAAATGGCAATGCATTTTAATACATTTTCCTCTACAGAACCTGCTGCAATAATGCGGTAATCCTCATCTTCCAGGCAGATACTGTATTCAATACCTGTATCATAATCCAGGTCCATGGACTTTAAAAATTCTTTCAAACGCTCCAGGTCATATCCCTTTAATGGTCTTCCTTCTAACACGAAATTGTTCTCCCTTCATAAAGTCTGCATTCCTGCAGGACTACCTGGCTCTACTGCCTAGCTTTCTTTCCCCAGGTTTTATAAGTCTTTAAAAGTAATGGTGTTTCTGCAACCAGCATTCCGATCCAGCCAGCCAGATAGGAATATGGCAGTGCTTCGATTCCCATTTTCCATATAAGTACTAATGGCGCAGCTGCCAGAACACGCAGTGCCATATTAATAAAACTGCTTATTAATGTGATCTTCAGGTCACCGATCCCTCTGAAAAATCCCTGAATGCCATTAGTGAGCGCCGGAAGCAGATACATCCCAGAGATCAGATGCAGATAAGTAACACCATGGCCAATAACCTCTTCATCTTTTACAAACATAAGCATTAATGGTCTTGCAAACGTAAAACAAATGATAAAAATCAGGATACCGTAAATAATCTCCAGAATAATACCTGACCGGAATCCTTCTTTCATGCGTCCGGTCTTTCCCGCTCCCTTATTCTGGGCCATAAGGGCAGTCATTGCATGGGCAATGTTCTGCTCTGGGGTATAGGCAAAATCGTCAATACGGTTAACTACTGCAAATGCGGCTGAAACTGATACACCCATAGTATTTACAATGGCCTGGATACCGATCTTTCCAAGCTGCACAGTGGCCTGCTGCATGGCAGAGGCCCAGCCAAAAGCAATGGTTTTCTTTAAAAGGCTCTTGTCAAAAACAAGCCACTTCTTTCCAAGGCGCAGTAGGGGTACTTTTTTCTGGATATAGATCAAACAGAACAGGCTGCATAAAGCTTCACTTAATACAGTGGAGATAGCGCAGCCTCTGCTTCCATCCTTTAATACAACTACAAAAAACAAATCCCCAAATACATTTAATACAGCACTGATGATCAGAAAATATAAGGGGGAATTACTGTCTCCCAGTGCCCTTAACGTACTGGAAAAGAAGTTATATAAAAATGTAAACATCAATCCCCAGAATATGATCCGCAGATATTCTGCTGTCAGGTCCAAAATCGACGGGTCTACCTGGATCAGCTGCAGTATAGGCACTGCAAATATAACGCAGAGTACCGTTAATGTAACGGAAAAGACCACACCTGAAATCATAGTGGTACTGATCTGGCGATGGAGAGTATCATAGTCTTTTGCCCCATACTGCATACCCATTAAAATACTAGCACCCATGCACAGGCCATTTAAAAATAAGATCATAAGTGTTGTGATGGGATTACAGATGCCTACAGCTGCCAGTGCCTCTTTCCCCACAAAATGACCTACGATGATGCTGTCTACTGCATTGTAAGTAAGCTGGAACAGATTTCCCAAAACCAGCGGAATTGTAAACTTCACCAGAATAGGCATGATCTTCCCAGTTGTCAGATCTTTTGTCATAATCCTTTATCTCCTTGTATCTCATGGTCTCTTTAAAAAATGACCTAGTACATCGTTTCGTAAATAACTGTACTAATCACGTAGAATGCGAATTTGAGTGTGCAGGTCTAAAAACGCAGGCGTAGCGGGCTACGCTGAGGCTTTTAGGCCTGTGCAATCAGATTCGCAGACAAGTGAGTGGTATAGTTATTTCGAAAACGATGTACTAGTTTTAATATTAGGCGGATTTGAGTGGAAAGTCAACACTAAGGTTTAGTACAGTTATTTACGAAACGATGTACTGGTTATGATTAAAGGAGCTGCTGCAACCATCAGCCTGCAGCAGCTCCTTTATGGGGGAGGGTTTGAATCTCAAATCTATTTATATGATTTTCTATGTGACTTAATAAATTATTTCTATTGATACCGGACTGTTGATTATAATGGAATAATTCCTACAATTACACCAATAAGCATACAGATAATACTGAAAGTCCATACCCACAGGAAACTGTTTTTAATATGGTCTTTAATATCTACATCAGCAAGACCTACACCTAACAGAGTTGCAGGTACCATTGGGCTGATGAATGTTGCACAGTTACGGCATACAACCATGGCAACTGCGATTGGCATTGCTCCAACACCGAATCCTTCGCCGATTCCGATCATAACAGGAAGCATTCCATAGAAGTAGCTGTCTGTATCAAATGCCAGTGCTAACGGTACACTTAAGATACCAATTACTAATGGCAGATGCTGTCCAAGTGCAGTTGGCAAGATGCTGCTGATCAGGTTTGACATACAGGTGATAACACTATTTACACCTTCAATATCCTTAACAAGGATACCCATTAATACTGCTGCGCCCATTAATGTAGAACACATCATCAAAGCCGGACCTGAATGAAGATTGATGATCTTCTTCTGCATCTTTGCGCCTGGATAGTTTACCAGGATAGCGATGGCAACACCGATCATGAAAGGAACATAGCTTGGGAAGATATCCTTGATCAACAGTGCGATAACTGCGATTGTTAAAATGATATTAAACACAAACAGCTTTGGACGGGCCAGATCATTGTTTGCAGAACCTGCATCAGCTGCTGCTTCTTCTACACTGTTCAGATGAGTAGCTTCCTGTGCCAGTTTACCGTTTAAGCCAGCGCCTCTCTTCTGCTCAATAATACCATTTAATACTGCTACTGCTAATGCCAGGACAATACCACATGCCTGGATCGGCAGAATGGTCTGCCATAAAGAACCTGCCTCAATACCAAGAACAGTTGCTGCTCTCATAGTAGGGCCAGCCCATGGCATCAGGTTTAAAACGCCCATGGCAATAACGGAAATACGAAGCAATGTTGTTGGACGCATATGCATTTTCTTGTAAACCGGAAGCATTGCCGGAACTACGATACAGAAAGTGGAAGCACCGCCGCCGTCCAGATGTCCGATCAGGGCAATGATACAAGTCATGACACAAACGCCGATAACATTATCCTTTACTAACAGCATTAACTTTCCAATGATTACATCAAACATTCCTGCATCGGTCATGATACCGAAATATAGAACGCTGAATACGAACAATGCCGCTGTTGGACCTGTGCTGGAAAAACCGCTCTTGATCAGCTTACCAATGTTTTCCCATGAATAATAACCGCCGAATACAAGAATGACTCCCAGGATCATCGGGAAAATGATAAATGCGATGCTGGGAAGGGTTTTGCTCTTAAAAAGTGTTACAACAATGGCAACGATGCAGGCAAAACCAAGAAGACCTACTACAACCTCTGACATACTCTTTCTCTCCTTTTTCTTATTGTGCATTGTGTGTACATTTTTAAGTACCTTACTTTGCTATCTGAAATGAGTATACAAAGGCAACCTTACAGATATAAGGGATTTATCTTAATATTTTTTAAGGTTTGTATTAATCTTTGTACATTCATATACTATAAAAGGACTGCCTGCCCTGACAGTCCTCATTATCACTCAGTCTTTATATGTTTTTATGGAAGAAAACGATATCCCATGCCCCGCACCGTAATAATATGCTCCGGCTTCTGTCTATCTTTTTCAATCTTACTACGTAAGCGGTTGATATATACCATGATGGCATTATCGTCAATAGCTACTGTCGTTCCCCACACCTGTTCATAGATCATATCTTTTGTATATACCTGGCCCGGATGCTTAATAAAAAGTAAAAGCAGGGCACTTTCTTTTGAGGATAAGATCAGCTCTTCCCCATCTTTATAGAAACGCATAGTAGAACTTTCGTAACTGAACGGCCCGCACTGGATAATATCTGAGTGATTTCCCATATTTTTGGTGCGACGGATCAGTGCTTTTACCTTTGCGCCAAGAACTAATGGTCTAAAGGGCTTTGTAATATAGTCATCTGCACCAATGGAAAGCCCGTACAAAGAGTCATAATCTTCATTTCGTCCGCTGACGATCATTACCGGTGTCTGGATTCCGTTTGCACGAAGCTCCTTGATCACATCAAAACCTTCCATATCCCCTAACATGATATCCATAAGGATCACATCATATGTGTGGTGCTTCAGCAGTTCCAAGGCATCTCTTCCACTTCCTGCTGTTTCTGTATCAAGTTCATTGCTATGCATCACTTTTTCCAGTAATTTACAAATGGAAATATCATCATCAACGATCAGTACTTTATCTGCCATGTCTTCTTTTTCCCGTCTTATCCTGTTCTTTGTTTCGTGAATTATCATAAAACTTTTGCATATATGCGCTTAATTCATTATAATATTACCAAAGAAGCAAGTCAACCAGAAAGGATACAACATCATCTATGGAAAATAAAAAACATTCAGCATCGAAAGGATCTGCATTTGAGGAACGCATCCGGAAAAACAGCCGTTTTTATATGGTCACATTGTTTTTAACTGTCATTATCCTAGCGTTCATGTGTATTGGAAACAGCATCTGGAATGAATACCGCAATTCTGCTGTGCAAAACCAGAAAGACCAGATGCTCTTAGCAGTAGAAAGTATCTCCGGCCGCCTGGAAGAAACCATAGACGAATATGCAGCTGATATAAGAAGCCTTTGGAATTGCAGTCATTCTTTGGATGAAAATGAACAGGAAGCACTGTGGGATACCTATGTAGAAGAACATGGGCCTGTGGTCCAGGATGTTATCATTAAGAAAAAAGGGGAGACGATCTTAACCGCCGGTACAGATGATGAACCGGAAGAAATCCTCTCTGAATCCAGGATCGATAGCCAGATGTGTTTTCGACTGGTAAAAATCGGAAATAAAAATCATTATCTTATGCTCTACTATGAAACAGATACCGGTGAGACCATTTCCATGATCTTAAATGGCATGGCTTATTATAACAGGACCATGCGCCCTTTAAATGTAGGGACCAACGGTTATTTTGTATTAAAAGATCACAACGGCATTGTACTGATGCATCCCCAGGCTGAACAATGGGGCATCGATGTGATCCATGGACGCGAAAAAATGTTCCCGGGAAAAAATCTCACCAGTTTAAATACCATGATCGATCGTCAGAAACAGGGGCTGACTGCTGTAGATGAATATTATTCCTACTGGTGGACAAAACCAGGCGCTCCAGGTGTAGAAAAAGTTAGTGCATATACTCCTGCTTATATAGGAAAGGATTTCATTATTGTCAGTGCTGTTATGGATCAGAGCGATATGTATGTCCCGCTGGAGGAAGGTGCCTTGAAACTGCTCCTTGTTTTCACAGGTGTTCTTTTTACCATCCTTGCTGCTGCTTCCTACATTTTCCATTTGATGTTAAAGAGCAGAAAAGACCGTCAGCAGATTACCTATTTAACGGAATTAAACGGTATTTTAGAGCAGATGCATCAAAGTGAAGAGACCATTGCCCACCAGCAGCGCTTACAGATCATGGGAACCATGACCGGCGGTATTGCCCATGAATTTAACAATCTGCTGACACCTATCATGGGGTATGCAGAATTTCTCATGATGGATCTTCCTGAAGATTCCGATAACTACGACAGCGCAAAAGAAATCTATGAAGCTTCCGTAAAAGCAAAGGAGATCATACAGCAGATTTCTTCTCTCAGCCGTAAAAATATGGAAACAGCCTTTAAGACGCTGGATGTTAACCGGGTGATCAAACGCGCCTTAAAAATGGTCCGTTCTGTATGTCCGGATAATATAGAACTAAAAGAAAACATAGAACTTCCCGGTGTTACTATAGTAGGAAATGAAACACAGTTAAACCAGGTCATCTTAAATATTGGCGTTAATGCCATTCATGCCATTGGACATGAAACAGGCGAGATTGAAGTATCTGCCATTCTCTTAGACAAAAAAGATATGGATCCGGACCTCCATATTGGAAATGAAAATGCATGGGATCAATATATTCGCATTGATATCCGGGACACCGGCTGTGGTATGAGTCCTGATGTATTAAAACAGATCTTTGATCCTTTTTTTACTACGAAAAAAGGCGGGAAAGGAACAGGACTGGGGCTGGCTCTTACAGAACAGATCGTCACTTCCCACCGCGGTGTAGTAAATGCCGAAAGCACACCTAGCGTTGGTTCTGTATTCCACCTGTATTTCCCGGCATCTGCATCCAATGAGAAAAGCAGTCCCGAACCATCTGTACAGGATTCATTGGATTTTACGAGAAAAAATCTCTCAGAACAACCAGGAGAAAAAATCTCATTACTGATCGTGGATGATAACCCTAAGGTACTCCGTCTCTTAGAACGCAACTTCTCAAAACGGGATATACAGGTCACCTGCGTTATGGACTTTAAAGAAGCTGCAGAAAAATTGAAATCATACCGTTTTGATGCTCTAGTTATAGAACAGTTCATTGACGGAAATTCCGCTGTGGATTTCTGTATGTCTGTTAAAGGAAGATACACCGGAATGCTCCGCCTGATCATGGCCGACCAGGTAGACCGTGAACTGGCAGAAGCAAAAGAAAGGAATATTATTGATAACTATATGATCAAACCTGTATCTGATCTGGATATTTTAAAGGAGCTGAACGTAGATTGACAGAAAAAAGCCCATGTAACCGCCGTACTGACAGCCACATGGGCCTTTTTATATACTTGCTTTTTTTATACTTGCTTTTTTTATTTTGTATCTTTATTCTGTATTGCTATTTCGCATTATATCTATTTCTCATCAGCGAATGCATATGGCTTGATCTGGCGCACAACATCCATGATCGTACCATCACGGGCTTCGATGATACCTACTACTCTGTCTCCAAACTGAACCTTCTCTGGTTCGCCTACGATGGAGTATGCGATGTCACGCAGCTCTTCAATGGTCTTAAATGGCAGGTCTACGCCTTTCATTGCCTCGATCAGATCCTGTCTTCTTGGATTGATGGCAATACCGTAATCAGTGATAACTACGTCAATGCTCTCTCCCGGAGTGGTTACAGTGGTAACTT
>OASZ01000284.1_pt1 | contig 58773 bp, 65 predicted proteins | sample 1501241 | NCBI WGS metagenome assembly OASZ01 (sample SAMEA2579926, study PRJEB22360) | human gut metagenome | biome: human gut; feature: human-associated habitat; material: faeces | place: Denmark | collected 2008/2010 | reverse complement strand
AAAGTTGAGTACTAAACTATTTGGACTTTGTAGTGATGAGTCTATTATCTCACATCGGATGATTTTGAACAGGTACTTGCTATTTTGCGTTTACGACGGCATTCCATGATGAGACGGTATTGTTCTTCGGCAGGTATTCTTTTGCTTCTCATGAGCACACCTCCATAAATCGGATAGAGTAAAATGCTCGCATCTATCATTTCTAGCAAGAGAAGATGAAGTGAAATGCTTGCATTTTCTAATGATTATTATGGATTCATTTTTAGGGCAACACAATCCGTTGAAGTATTTTGCGCTTACTTTTTATTTGCTTTACTTTTTATTTTTAGTAAAATCCTTTTTAAAAAAATGTTTGTACTAATCCTAGATTCTTTCTCAAATAATAAATTTACACACAAAAATGATATTATTATTATTATAGTAACTGGAATTGCATACATAAATAATTCTAAATAATTATTATATTCATTTGGTAGAAATTTACATACTCTAATACTCACCACTACTAATATAATGTCTCGCAGCCATCTCTTATAAGTTGGTACCGCACTCCTTTTAAGAATTTTATGGTTTGAATACAAAATCATATCATTTGTTCTGTAAAAAAGTGCTATGATCGTCCCAAAAAGTACACCATAAATACCAAATTGGGTCACACATAAAACCGAAACTCCCAAGTTAATCGCCGTTTCTAATACACTTCTCCATTGTGTATTTTTAAACTCACACGCAAAATTAATAATATTACTAGAAGTTTTTCTTCCATAATCCAGCATCTGATATATCAGAAAAAGTGTAGGTAGCCATTTATCAATATAATTAACATCATACACTCCCCTAGTATACAGTTTTAAAAATGGGGTTATAAATATATGAGCAATGGTAAACAAACTACAACTTATTGCTAAAAAATAAGTCTCATACACTTGTTGAATCTCTAAAAATCTTTGTCTATTTTCATTAAATATCTGTCCCAATGCAAATGTAACACTATTAGCAATATATCCAATGATATTGGCTACCATGGCATATAGCATTGCATACATTGTATACACGCTAACAATTTTAAGGCTACAAAAATATGTTAATATAATCGTATCTGTATTGTTAAACACTAATCCTGAAATCTGATGTAATAATACTGAATTTCTTTGTTTCAATGCATCAAAATTTGGCTTAGCATGTAAATCCACCCATGAATAATATTTTTTTGTATATGCTACAATTATTGTAACCTGACATATATCAATTATACAAAAAATTGCTTGTACCCATAGAATATGGAATCCAAAATATATTAATAACACACGAAACAAGTTACTTATTATTGTAAAAATCATTGCTATGTTCCCAATGACATAGCTCTTACCATCTGCATTTAAGAGTAATTGTAATTTTGCAGTAACAAAATATTTTACTACACCCGCTTCCCCTTGACATAAAATAATTCCAACAATAATATACACAGGGATTGAACTATCAATAACCATCGGATAAATCACTGCTAAAGCAACGACAACTATACCATAAAGCACGCCTGTTTTTTTATAAAACCGATTTGTTGCCGATATAATTCCTGAAACATCATTTTTATTTTTTTTAGCCAATGCGCCATATAAAGCCTGTTGTGTTGCTGTTCCAACCCCAGCTTCTAATAATGTGAAATATACAAATATTTGTTTAACACTATTTAATAATCCATTCATTTCTGATCCATAAGACAATATAAAAAGTCTTGGGATAAGAATTCCAACAACTGTTGTAATAGCAAAACTTAACAACCCATAAAATAAATTTTTTATACTTCTCTCAGTTCTCATTCTATTTTTTCTCTCTTATTTTAATTCATAATCTTGTATTTTTCTTAATTCAATATACTAATTTCTCCAAAACCTCTTTTACAATTTTCCTTATCATAATATGTAAATTTTTTCACTCTAGCACAATACTTTATCTAACGGTCGCTTACAGATATACCCTCTCCTTTCTATTGTAAAGTTATACTATCACTTTATAAATACTTTTTTTATAACTACTTGTTCCAAACTAAAAAGTCTGCATCCTTGTAAAAAATACAATAATTTAATTAACCAAATGCCTCTTTTTCTGTATCCTGACTCCTCTAGCCAAAAGACTAATTTTCTATTCCAAAACATTTTCCATGATATCTTTTTAAATGTATTGTAACTTTTTATTTCTGAAAACTCCTTTTTTAATATCTGACCATAATTATCACTTGCATATTTATGAATGTATATCCAAGCTCTTTGTTGAAAAAAATTATATATATACAAACACATCGTTTCTGTATCATCTTGGCTACAAACAGATTGTTCGATTTTCCCACATACTTCTTTACATTTTTGATACAAGTTTAAATTTTGATACAACATTCCACCTCTGTAACTTCTAGCAGTAGAACCTTCTCGTTCCAAATTATTATAAAATGTAGTATTAACTTCCCCAACACGTTTTAAGCGAAACATAATTTCAAAATTTGCTAATGTATCTTCTGTGCCTATTTCTTTCAGTTCTAAAAATTCAATATCCTTCCATACTGTTCTTTTATAAATCCTATTATATATAACTGGTGTATACTGAAAAAAATGATTATAAAAATACTTATTTACATCTTTCATAGAGTACGTTTTATCTAATATGGAAGTAGTCTCATACAACATTTTCCCTTGTTCTGAAAAAATCTTTCTATTACATACACACATATCTAAATCTTCTTTTTCAGATTTCTCAATTAATTTTTCAAAAAAATCATTGTCAATCCAGTCATCAGCATCCACAAAACCTATATATTCTCCTGACGCAATTTCTAACCCCTTATTTCGTGCCCGGCTTTGTCCACTATTTTTCTGATGCAATACAATTACTCTTTGATCTTTATCCTTAAATTTATCACAAAGAGTCTCACTTCCATCTGTTGAACCATCATCAATAATAATGATCTCTAGATTTTTATATGTTTGGTTAATAATTGAATAAATACATTTTTCTATGTATTTCCTTACATTATATACTGGTACAATGACACTTATTAATCCTTTATTTTTCATATGCTAATCCGCCTTTTCATCTATTCTTATAAACTATTAATTGCTTCATAAACTCTTTCACAATTTTTTTGATCAGAATAAGCAAAGAACTCTTCCACTCTCTTCTGATAGTATGAATCCATGGCATAATTATCCATGATAATTTTATAAAGTTCATTTATTACATCTTCTGTTTTTATACACTTCTTCCCAAAACCCATTTTCTCATATGAAAAATATGCTCTGGGATAATGTTTTTCATAATATTCTTCTTCATCAAATTGATAATAAATAATAGGTTTTTTCATATAAGCTACATCAAAGGCTACGCTTGAGTAATCTGTAATCAAACATTTACAATCCAACAACAATTTTTGTACATCATATTTTTTTTCCGAAGCTATAATAATATTTTCATCATATTTTTCTTCAAACATATTCAAATAGCACTGTAATTCATGATGAGGATAAAAAATAAGTTTTATATTATTTTTTTCTAACAAATCATGTAAACACTTATTGTTTAACAATGCCTTTACCTGTTTTAAGTAATTGCTTTCCTTGATTGTAGTATTTTCTGAATGGAAAGATGCTGATGGAAGCCATTGTCGCCAAGTTGGCATAAATAAAATACACGTACCTGCTCCTACATTTTTCAACCCATCATACCTACAAAAGCCTGTATATTTTACACTCCCCATTGGATATCCAAATTCTTTTTTGATAAATTTTGCTTCCGGTTTTCCCCCACACAAAAATAATGAAACTTTTGTATTTTCATAATGTAAAGATTTTATATTTTCTTTTGTAATTCCATGTTGTAAAAATATTTTTTTACCTTTTATCAAGCCTGAAAATTTATAAAAACAAATAGAATCCGGTATACCCACTGGTAAAAATGCTCCTATCAATCGCGTTGCTGCTATTGCATATGCATAATGTTTCAAGCTGTTAAAATATACTATATGACTATATTGTTCAATTTTTTTGATATGGTCTGATTCCTTATCAATTGCATAATACACTTGTTTGTCCGGATAATTTTCTCGCATATATTTAAAAAAATAATATCCATTATCTTTACTTTCTGCTCTTCGTTCCGTCACAAGCCATATATCCTTCTTTTTTAAACTCAAACTCCAAATATACGCTATAATAAATTTTATCGCATCTTTTATTTTATACATCTCACACCTACCATTATCTGTTTCATTCCATTAATACTATCTTATCTTTTTATATTTTTTCTAGCCACTGCCAATATAACTCTAATTCTACACAATAAATAAGACACTCTCCACCATTTATACTTATAAGTTTTCAACCATAATTTACTTATAAAATCATATCCCTCAAAATCTATTTGCCCAACATATTCTTGTAAAATTAAATTTGCTTTTTTAAAAGTCTCATAATCTTTTCTTTGAACTAATTCTAATAAATTCACATGTATAATAAGTGTAATTCTCTTTTTAAAAATTTCTTTTTTCCCCTCTATTTCTTGATCTTCCAAAAGCTCAACAATTAAATCATGTACTGTGATATTCTTCTTCAATCTTTCTATCACATCTACCTTTCTATACTTCTCATTTCTTCTATCATATACATAATCTGCTTCTTCTATTTGAACCAATCTCTCTGCCTTTTTTATACACTCGATTGCAAAAATCAAATCTTCTGATAAACTCAAATTTTTTCTAAAGAGAATATTATTTTGCTTTATTAAATTTGCTTTATATAATTTAGAACAGACGACACCACCTGTATTTTGTATACATTTTAACAAAAATTCTTTTTTCTTGATACAATTTTTATAATCATATACTTCTATAGCCCTTTCTTGATCAATCTCTCGATATCCTTCTATTGCTATATCTGCCCTCACCTTTTTGATTGCTTGATACAAGTCTAAAATCATATTTTTTTCAATATAATCATCAGAATCAACAAATAGTATATATTGACCATTACTTACTTTTATCCCCTCATTTCTTGCCACCGACACACCTTCATTAATTTTAGAAATTACTTTTATCCGCTTATCAAATATTTTAAATTTCTCTAAAATACTCAATGAATTATCTTGTGAACCATCATTAACACAAATAACTTCAATTTCGTTATAAACTTGTTGCAGTATACTATTCAAGCATCTCTCTAATGTTTTTTCCGAATTATATACAGGAACAATAACACTAATTAACTCTTCCATAAATATCCCTTCGATCAATACTATAATTGATACATTTCTTCCAATTGTCTAATTGTATTATTAATATTAAATCTAGATGCTTCTATTTTGCTATCATCTATATTTATATTGTTACTTCCATACATTTTTTTAATTTCTTCAATCCATTTCTTTTCGTCATCTAAAGGCAAATATTTTACACTTCCCAACTTCAAATCAACCTCTCTTGGAATAGTATCTGATAAAAGACATTTGCATTTACACGCTTGTGCTTCCACAGCCACAATCCCCAACCCCTCTAGTTTTGAAGGAAATAGAAATACATCAAATAAATGCATCAACTCTGGTACTTCTGAGCGGATTCCAGTAAAAATAACATGTTCAGATATCCCTTTCTGTTTCGCATGACTTTTTAATTTTGCTCTCATTTCGCCATCCCCAACTAATATAAGTTTATAAGCTGAATTATGTAATAATAATTTTTCTAGTATTTCTATTAAAAATAGTTGATTTTTATTTTCCGAAAAACTACCAACATTTCCTAAAACAATATCACTTTCCTCTATATTAAATTCATTTTTTAGGGATTCTATTATATCTAAATTTGGTTTAACATAACGCTGTAAATCGATACCATTTGTAATAATTTGAAATTGTCTTTTCCCAAATAGAGATTCTCCCGCCTCTTTAGAACAAGCACATAAATCTGTAGCATATTTTCTTATCAAATGCTGATTCAACCGAATCATATACTTGTAAATGATATTTTTTTCAAATAATAACTGCTTTGCATGTGAATGTACAATGATTTTCTTTACTCCCGCTCTATGTGCTGCGTATGCAATAAATCCACCCTGCCAATCCATATGTGAATGTACCACATCTATTTTCTGAGACTCAAAAAAAGAAATCATTTCTTTAATATAACTAACTATCCCCTCTTTTGTCATACTTTTCGTATAATAAAAATTTACACCTAGTTTACGAGCCTCATTATCATAAACTCCCTTCTTTTCATCAAAAAGTAATACATCAAATTGCATTTTTCTTTTATCGATTTTCCGTGCGACATTCATAAATAGAGTTTCTGCTCCACCCATATCCAGTCTTCCTAAACAATGGATAACCCGTATTTGTTTCATAATCATTCTCCAATTATCTTATAGATCTTCTCAATTTCACTCTCATTACTATAATGTGCTTTTTTCATATTCGCAATCAATTTATTATGCAAATTTGAATCTCTAATGACTTGCTCAATTCCTTTTGCACATTCTTTATTATCCAATGGTACGATTACCCCATCATAACCATCTTCAATTTGTGAATGAGCAGTTGCATAATTTGTTATAATAACAGGTTTCTGCAAAATTTGTGCTTCTCTAACTGTAACTGCTTTCCCTTCATATCTAGATGGCTGCACATAAATATCGCAATTTTTAATATATGGATATGGATTGCCCTTTTTTCCTAAAATAATAACTCTATCTCTCATTCCACATTTTTCAATATTATCTCGGATTAATTGTTCATCTCCCCCAAAGCCAATTAAGTACCATCTGATATTAAGTCCACTCTCTAAAATATATTTACAAATTTCTGGTATATTATCAAAATTTTTTGCATAAGAAAATCGTCCAATAGATAATAATTTTATATGTTCTTCTTCCTCAAACTCTACGTCAATTGGTTCATCTGCTTGTTCTTCTACCATACTATTGGTAACAATATTGTCAATTCTAATAATTTTATCTTTTAATATCGGAAACTTCTGCAAAAAAGCTTCTGTTACATTTTCTGATATTGATGCAATATAATTATAACTCTCCCACATATTCAACTCGGTTTCTACATCTATATCAATAGTAGAATAGTCAGTATGTATCCATGCAATCTTTTTCTTCGACTTTACATGGTTCAAGCAAATATAGTGTGGTGTTAAAAAACTAATTGCTAAATCATACTCCACATCAGGATTGATAGCATCCATATACTTCCATGTGTATTTATGACTATAAGTTAATTCAACTTGATTATCTTCCTTGAGTCCTAATTCTTTTATTCTTTTTTTTGCCAAACACTTTGCTTTTAATCTTCCATATAGCATGCTTATTTCATGTTTAGAAATCAAAGATTTCATTGGTACCGCCAAATATCTCGCTTGATTCATTGGAAGTAAATTTACCTCTTTTGGAATAAATTTTAATAAGTCCCCTTCTTGTCTCATTAAAAATAAATCAACTTGATACTTTGAATAATCAAAGCTATTCAGCAATCCTAAAATTGCTCTCTCAGCACCACCCAATTCCATTGCATGTGCAACTACAATCACTTTCTTTTTCAACATAATATCACCTTAAAAAATTTTGATATGATTAAACAAATCATATGTAATGCTAATATTTCCAAGTTTAGTCAAATCCAATAAAAAGTAGACAAAATAAAATGTATAATAAATATATATATTTGCTCTTCGATGTCTATTTCCTCGATACATTACATTTAACATCGTTGGTATCGTAATAGCATTCAATACCGAAAAGTACGCTCCAATTCGTGCAAAATAGACTGGATTAAAAAATAATCCTAGTGAGATCATAAAAGTATTTACAATCATCATATTTGCTCCGAGTAATAATAATTTATCATCTTCTTTATTTATTCTCTTTCTGCACACCCATAAAAAAATCACTGGTATTATTTCGACTAAAACTCTCATCGGATTAACTGTATAACTCGTCATTTCCTCAATGGAATACTCCTTTCCAATTATTCCTGCAAAATTTAATAGAGTTTCAAGATTCATAAAAATTAATATTGCAACAACTAAAACTATTCCCATTTTTTTATTCCAAACTCCTTCTATAAATAAAGGAATGATGGCTAAACAAATAATATATGGGTGAAAAGTCATTGCAATCAGTAACCAAATAACAAATTTCAAATACCTTTTCTGCAATAAATTTTCAATTGCTAATAAGCTTAATCCCATAGCTAAAACTTGCTTAATCCCCCCCATACTGAACACATATGGTCCTAATATTAAATAGGAAAATATTGTCAAACCAAAATATTTGCTGTATTTTGAATAAAAATATAAAAATATATTATTTACTATAATCGAAGAAACTAAAATAAGTATTTGCGGATTTTCTGAAACATATTTTTTCAAAATGGTTTGTAAAATTGTGAATCCACCATATGGTTCAAAAATAGAAAAAATATTCTTACTATTAACATTTAGCATTCGATATCCTTGCATATATGTTTCGGTATCATTATATGTTGTTCTTAATCCCGAAAAAAGTATAACTATTAAAAGTAATATAAAATATAATATTTTTACTGTCCAATCTTTTCTTATAGCAACTTGTACATTTATATATTGTTTGCTTCTAAGTTCTATCTGATTTGCTAAAAAAAAGCAAACTCCTATCATTACAAATAAATCTATCATATTTGTTTCATCCTTTTCTTATGCAAATACTCATATATTGGTTGAGGTAATAATCCAACTATCAACGGCCTTAGTACATAAATATAATTAAAAATGGATAAGTTAAACTCTTTCGTAATCAACCATTTGACATACGCCTCATTTATTCTATATTTATATTTTCTTCTTTGTGTTGCGTCTCTATCATCACGCATTTTATATAATGCTTCTTGCAAATTATATCCTCTGTATCCTTCTAAATACATTTTAAACCATAAATGGTAGTCTTCTGCCCTTAACAATTTCTTTTCAACAGAATAACCTTTCACCATTTCATATGCTTCTCTTCTTACCATACAAGGGGCATGACAAAAGGGGGTTGCTTTAACTAAATCCTCTTTTCGCGGAAGTTCTAACATATTGCTTTTCCCCCATTCTCCATTTTCATCAAAATAGATCATATTCGTGCTTACAATCGCATACTCTTCATGTTGGTCTAAAAAATTCACTTCTTTCTCTAATCTAGTTGGAAGGGATATATCATCTCCATCCATTCTGGCAATATATTTACCATTTGATTTTTCCAAACATCTATTCAAAGTATAGTTTAATCCCCTATTCCTTCCATTCTGAAAAACAATAATATTTTCATACTTCTTCGAAAAACTTATAGCAACTTCATATGTATTATCTTCCGAACCATCATCACACATAATCAATTCCCAATCATGATACGTTTGTTTTAGAATAGATTCTATTGCCTCTTCTAAAGTGTTTGCACAATTATATATTCCCATTATTATAGATACTTTTTTTTGCATATCAATTGTTTCTCCTTATAATTCGAGGTTTTTCCAGTACAACCGTACAGTTATCTGGAATATCCTCTACAACCACACAATTGGCTCCAATTTTCACATTATCTCCAATAACTATATTTCCTATAATCTTAGCACCAGCTCCAATATAACAGTTGTCACCTATTTCCGGCGCCCCTCCTTTTCCTTCACCTATTGTTACTTGATGGAAAATCGTACAATTTGCTCCTATAGTCGCATTTTTAGAAACTATAATTCCATACAATCCATGCGGCAAATTAGGCGGTGTTCTAAAAAAGGCACCTTCATGAAGACAGGTACCCATAGATGAATTATTAAATGCGTCACTCTTTTTTATTTTATATAAATAAAATAATTTCAATAATATTGGACATTTACATTCCTTGTCGATTACTTTTTGTCGCCGATCCCAATACTTTTTATGGTGATACTTTTGGGTATAACCTCTCAAATATTCTTCTATTTTATTCACTCAATAATTCTCGCTTTCTCTGATATATTTTATCACATAAAATTTTACTATCAAACGACTCTTCAACAAATTTTCTGGCCGCTATACCATACTGTTCTCTAAGTTCATTTTGCAAAAGTCTCTCCATTTTATTGCACAAATCATCTTTACTTTTCATTCGACACTGCAACCCAGTTACTTCATCTTGCATTGCATCAATCGGTCCTGGTATATTAGATACAATTACAGGAACTCCCATAGCCTCTGCTTCAATAACAACATTACCAAAACCTTCTCTATAACTTGGAAGAACAAGAACATCTAATGTAGCGTAATATCTTTCTACATCAAGAACATTTGGAATAAAAATCACACTTTTGGATTGTTTTGCCCACTCTAACATTTCTTGTTCTAGATTCTCTTCACCCTCAAAATTTCCTATCAACATCAATACACTATGAGATTCTTTGATAAGAATATTTCGAAATGCTCCTATCAGTTCATTGATTCCTTTATCTTTTGTTATCCTGCCTACAAAGCCAAAAACAACTTGCGTTTCTTCTATGCAATACTCTTTTCTAATTTTAGTTCTCCATTCATTCTTTCTTTCAATATTAAATCTTTTTAAATCAACTCCACCTGTGCTGCCATTCCATACAATAGTTACTTTATCCTTTTTAAATATGTGATTCGAAATTCCTATTTCTAGGTTAGATCGACTAACACATTCTATTGAGGTTGAATTACTACATGTCCATTTTTCTATTTGCTTTAATAATATTCGTCCAACTCCAGCTGCTCCTAAATATCTAAATCCCATCAAATGATAGTTCCGTTTTGAAATTCCAGCATGTTTAGCTGCAATTGATGCATAAAATGCTGCATTTGGAGTAGAATACTGAACTAAATCAAACTTTTCTTGCTCAAAAACTTTTTTCAATGCATTTATAGAACTAAGCGATCCTCCTATAGAAATTCCTCTTGGAATTTCTATAGGGATATATCTAATTTCTTTTCCTAAGTTTTCTTGTAATTTCTCATCATACGAACAAATAACCGTCACATCCATCCCGCGTTCAGATAAATAATCCAATTGAGGAATAAAGAAAGATCTTATTGTACCAGGTATTGTTACAACATAACAAACTTTTTTCATTTATTAAATTAAATCCCCCATCATTTTTATTATGACATTTTTAAATAATTAATCACTCTATAGTATCTTCTTCATCATTAGCTCCCCACATAACTTCAATAGGATTCAAGATACATTCCTCTTTCATATCCTGGCAGGCTGCCTCCCATGTCCATACCGGCTTCCACCCCAATACTTCTTCACTCTTCTTATGTGAAAGTAAAATTTGCGGAGTATCTGGCATTTCCGGACGATAAATTTTTTCAGCTCCTTCATGAGCAAAAGCACCCATAATTCCATCAACCATCTCATCTAGAGAATATGGTTTATACCCTGGTAAATTAAAAATTCCACAAACATGTGAATTAGCTGCACACACAACAGCATTTGCAAAATCTTTTATGTACAACAATTCTTTTTTTCTACTAGGATCTCCATATACTTCTAAGTTTTCTCCATTAATACATCTACGAATCATATATCTCCATGGTAACATTCTCTCTTCTCCATTAAGATAATAATTTGCCTCTGGATGCCATCCATAAACCATAAAATGTCTAAATACACACGGCTCAAATCCTTCTGCATAACGCATATGCTCTAAAATATCCGTAGCAGCTCTCTTACATATTGCATAGACAGCATGGTCATTTCCATTCTTTGGAAACGAACGCGGTGCATCATCATCTATCGGCTCTGTAGTTCCCCAATAGTCGACAACATCACTCGGCGTCGTATTAAAAATAATTCTTTTACAATCTACTTTTTTCATCCATTCACAAACATTTACAATTCCGACTACAATACTTTGAACATATGGCATCATATTCATATCGGCATGAGCTGGCATTGTTCCCGCCATATTAACTACCACATCAAATTTAGTATCTGGTAACTTTGAAAATGTCTCTTTATCCTCCAACAATACTCCACCGATATATTCAATATCTCTTGTTGCAAAAAAACCTCCATCTGATTCTCTCCGTCCGACAGCCACTGTATCAAATCCTTGCTCTTTCAAAGCCAACGCACTATAACACCCTAACTGTCCTGTTGCTCCAAATACAATTGCTTTTTTCATTTTCTCTAATCCTTTCTCTTCTTACATTTTTTTTATTAACACTTCATTATATTTCATCATATAAATATTGCTTTCGTATTCCCCTATACACTTTTTATTTATCTGTCCATCTAAGTTATTCACAATTAAGCTCATGTGATCACACCCACATTCATAAGCATGAGGATAACCTCCACCAAACCTCGGATTTACTTCTGAAATGTAATATTCTCCATCTTTCTCAAAAATATCAATATCTATTTGCCCACGATATCCAGCTTCCCGCACAAATTTTTCTATAAATAAAAATAATTTATCATCTTTAAAAGAAACAGATTTATCAGTTTCTCCGGCTCTCATCACAAGTTTCTTTTTCGTAAAAATAGAAACCACTTCTCCACTTATCATGTCAATATATACATCGGCCCCTATTTCCTGTCCATCCAAAAACTCTTGAATCATCATTCCGTCTTTTTGCTTAAATAAAAATTGCGCTGTTCTCTTATCCTCTGCTTTTGCAATTGAAATACTTGCACTTCCTCTAGCAGGTTTTACAAATACTGGATAATTCACACCTGATTCTTCAAACTCATCAAAATTCATATAAGATTTAGCGCATTTATAATTGTGCTCACATAACCATTTATACATTTCAAATTTATCAAGACTCATTTCACATAACTCATAAGAAGAACCGATAATCTTCACACCTAATGAATTAAATTCTTTGCTATGTTCTGCTAAAAGACTCAACTCAGGATCAATTAAACTTAAAACTGCTCCAATTTTTTCTTCTTTGCAAATATCATATATAACATCCAAATAGTTCTCATCTGTCATACGTGGAACTTGATAAAATTTATCCGCTTCATATAATGCAGGAGCAATTACTTGCATATCAGTAGCAATCAAATTCCCTTGTCCTTTCAAAGCCTTTCTAAAGTACTGTAATACTTTATTTCTTGTCCCACAACTCAAAACCAAAATATTCATTTCTTTTCCCTTTTCTTTTTAAACTTCGTTTACATAACAAAACTGTTTCGCTGTACATTTTGAACGAACTACCCTTATTTTCCCTTGCTCTTGTACATACACATTCGGATAAAATTCAATAAATTGTGGTGATAATCCCATTGTATATGCTCCAACTTTCCGGAAAATCACCAAATCATCTTCATGTAATGGAGCACCTTCCAAATAAAAAAAACGATCCCCTTCCATACATGTAAATCCACACAGAATTTGTTTCATGTCTTCAGAACTTTTAGAATCTTCCCCCAAAATTTCTTTTCGTTCTATCTGATAAGTGTAACCTGTTTTTTTCATTAATGGATCAATATGTGTTCTACTTCCATCAAGAATAACAAAGTTATTATTTTTTGTCTTTTTAATATCTATTACTGTAGAAATATAATCTATTCCTGCACCAATGACTGACATCCCCGGCTCAACAATAATATTTGTATTTTCTAATAATTTTTCTGTACTAAAAATATTGTGAACCAACTCAAAATAATTTCTAAAACTTGGCTTATCTGCTACTCCCCCGAAATATCCTCCTCCGATATCAACAAATTTCAACTGTAAATTATACTCTCTAACAATCTTAACTGCCACTTCCGCAATAGCTTTATAAATATTTAAGCTTCTTGTTTTAGAACTACAATGCAAATGTAGCCCTGAAAGATGTATATTATGGTCGTCACAAAAATCTATCGCTTGTGCTAAAGCACCCGTTTCATAAGAAAATCCAAATCTTCCATCTTCATTACCGCATTGTGATTCTCCCGGACAATATTCCTCTAAGCAAAAATTCACACGCAATCCAAGCTTACTTTTTTTCAACTTTTCTCGATCACACTCTAGAAGCCATCTCAATTCTCTTTTAGAATCTATATTGATAATAGTTCCGTTCTCAACCGCCTCTATAAATTCCGTTTTCCCTTTTGCTGGTCCGTTAAAAATAATACGATTCAAACTATATCCTAATTCTTTCGCAAGTTGGAATTCATCTGATGATACCACTTCTGCCCATAATCCTTTTTCTTTCATATAAGAAATAATCCATGGCAAATTATTTGTTTTGAATGAATACCCTACAATCCCACCTTGCCAGAATTTATGCACACTCGATATAGCATCTTCAACCAATGATTCTACAATTTCTGTATTAATAACAAAACATGGTGTATTCAGCATATGTCCTTTTTCCATTATCTAATTCCTTTCACCAATTAAACACTTTTATTCTCTGTAAATGGAAATTGAATTTCTCGATAATCATCTAAATTACCTAATTCCTCTAATTCAATACCTTCCCGCTTCAATACAGTTTTTATTGTATCAATAATAATCTTTACATCCATGATAAATGTCAAATGGTCTACATATTGTAAATCATATTGAAATCTCTCATCCCACGTCAAAGCATTCCTACCATGTACCTGTGCATATCCCGTCAATCCAGGTCTAACAGAATGACGTCTTCGTTCATCCTCTGTATAATATGGCAAATATCTGCTCATCAATGGTCTTGGTCCTACAATGCTCATATCTCCTTTTAAAATATTAATAAGTTCCGGCAATTCATCTAAAGATGTACTTCTCAAAAATCTCCCATATTTGTTTAGACGTACATTGTCTGGTAGTAATTTCCCATTTTTGTCTTTTGCATTGCTCATAGTTCTAAATTTTAACATTCGGAATATTTTTTCATTTTTCCCCGGTCTAGGTTGTGTATAAAACGGATTTCCTTTCATCCCGATTGCCCCTAAGATAATCAATATTAGCATCACTGGGCTAAGAACAATCAAAGCACATAAAGACAATAAAAAATCCATCCATCGCTTGACATATTTCTTGTACATTACTCGCTCACCCTTACTCTATTTCTGAAATAACCCTCTCACTACTTTGATAATACGTTCCATATCTGCTCTCGTATTCTTAATATCACTCGGTAGACAAAGTCCCCTGTTGAAGATATCTTCTGCAACACTTGTTCCGTCTTCTTTCGTTGTGATAAAATCGCAATTCTCATATACCGGCTGCATATGCATTGGTTTCCAAATCGGACGGCTCTCGATATTCTCATCACTCAATGCGTTGATGATATTCATCGGTGTTACCTTGCTGTCTTTAGAAAGTGTCATTGCTGACAGCCAGTAGTTTGCTTCACAATCTTCCGGAATCGGATTCATTGTAATCTCAGGAATATCTTTAAACGCATCTTCATATGTCTCATAAATATTTCTCTTCAAAGAAATATTCTCATCTAAATAATGAAGCTGTCCTCTACCAATACCAGCTGTAACATTCGACATACGGTAGTTGTAACCAATCTCTTTATGCTGATAGAACACTTCCTGCTCTCTTGCCTGTGTAGCAAGGAATTTTGCTTTTTCAATTGCTTTTTCATCATGTGAAACAAGCATACCACCGCCTGATGTAGTGATGATCTTGTTTCCGTTGAAAGAATAGATACCGAACTTTCCAAATGTTCCGGTCTGCTTTCCTTTGTATGTCGCGCCTAAGCTTTCTGCCGCATCTTCGATGAGGATTGCATTGTGCTCTTTACAGATGTCCATGATCTCATCCATCTTCGCCGGTGTTCCGTACAGATGCACGATCACAACGACTCTTGTATCCGGATATTTCTTGAACGCCTTACGCAGTGCTTCCGGATCCATATTCCAGGTATCTTCTTCCGAATCGATAAAGATCGGCACCGCGTTCTCATATCGAATTGGGTTACAGGTAGCTGAGAATGTCAGTGAGGATACGAATACGTTCTCACCCGCTCTGACACCTGCAAGCTTCAGCGCAAGGTGAATCGCTGCTGTTCCTGCGCTCACCGCTGCCGCATAACCGCCATCTACATACTGTGCAAGCTCGGTCTCGAAATTATTGACATTCGGTCCCAAAGGCGCCACCCAGTTTGTATCGAAAGCTTGTTTTACGAATTCCTGCTCTAATCCACGAATCGTTGGGGAAGATAAGAAAATTCTCTTTGCTTCCGGTTCTTTATGCTCTTTGATCACATATGCAGGAACGATTTCTTTTACGAGCTCTCGGATGTTATCACTGTTGTTATCCGCCGCAATCTGTAAAGATCTCAACTGTCTTAAAAATTCCGTCTCATCGAATTCAATTGGTTTTCCGATATGAATCAGTTTATTTGCTGTGTCCTGCATTCCTTCTTCATCCATTAGAAGTTCTTCATACAACTTCTCACCCGGACGAAGTCCTGTGTATTTAATCTCAATATCTTCTCCGACTTTGTATCCTGACAAACGAATCAAGTTCTTTGCAAGATCTGCAATCTTAACCGGCTCTCCCATGTCAAGCACAAAAATTTCTCCGCCTTTTGCATAAGCTCCTGCCTGAAGCACAAGAGATACCGCTTCCGGAATTGTCATAAAGTATCGAATAATATCCGGATGTGTAACCGTTACCGGTCCACCTGCTGCAATCTGCTTTTTAAAGAGCGGAATAACACTTCCGTTACTTCCAAGGACATTTCCAAATCGTACCGCTACGAATTCTGTATCATATTTATTGTTCATTGTCTGTATGATCATCTCACAGATACGTTTTGACGCACCCATAATACTTGTCGGATTCACCGCTTTGTCTGTAGAAATCAGAACAAACCGTTCCACACCATACATACCCGCTGCCGTAGCCAGATAATATGTACCTACTACGTTGTTTTTAATTGCTTCATTCGGACTGCTCTCCATAAGCGGCACATGCTTATGCGCTGCCGCATGATAGATAACATCCGGATGATATTCTTCCATGATATCTTTGATTCGATGTGAACTTCTCACGGAAGCAATCAATACAACAAGATCAAGGTTCGGATATTTTCGTTTTAATTCCTGCTGTATATCATATGCTCCATTTTCATAGATATCTACAATAATCAGTCTTCCCACTTCATGTGCTGCCAGCTGACGGCAAAGCTCGCTTCCGATAGAACCGCCCCCACCTGTTACCATAACAACTTTTCCTTGCACATATCCAAGAATTTCATCTAAGTTCGTCTGAATAGGTTCTCTTCCAAGTAAATCTTCAATATTCACTTCTCTTAACTGAGATACACTAACTTCTCCGTCAATCATCTGGTAGATTCCCGGAAGGATCAGAAGATCGCAGCCTGTATCTTTGCAAATCTCTACCAAATCTCGGATCACCTGCTTAGAAGCGTTCGGGATCGCGATGATAATCTTGTCGATATGGAAACGCTCTACTGCTTTTTCAATCTTATCACGTCCGCCGACAACCGGGCATCCCTGAACGTATTTCCCTTGCTTTTCAGGATTGTCATCAATCATACAGCATGCTCTTCTTGTGACATTCTTACTCAGACCAATCTCTTTTACAATGGCAGCTCCGGCATCTCCGGCTCCTATTACCATAACATTGGCAATCTTCTCTTTCTTGCCGCGCGCGTGGAATTCATTGCGCATATAACGCACAAATCGATACCAAAAACGAATCACGACAACTAAAATTTCTAAAAATGTAATATATAAAATCGGATAGCTCTTTGGTGCGCCCACACCTGCAATCCACATAACAATCCAGTTCAAAATTCCGGCTGTCAATACTGCCAGCCCGGCATTCACCAACTCGTTGACACTTGCATACTTCCAAAGACTTGTATACAGGTGGAACAGTGCAAATATCGCCACTGTAATCACAACATTGAACGGCATATACTCATATACAGACCGTAGTACATTCGTTCCGATATCTGAAAATACAAACTCACTCTGTACCCAAAGTGCAAGGAACGATGCGCCCCCCATCGCAATAATGTCAAGCAATAACAAAACAAATGCTCTGACACGCCACTGAAAGTTTCCCAAAACCTCTCTCATCTAACCATCCTCCAACTGTTTTATTTTGTCATATCTTATTAAAATGCCTTATCTTACCTAGTATGATATTATACGCTTCTTTAATGTTACGACATTTTTCTACTTTTGTCGACTGTTTCCCCAGAAAATTTTATACAATTTTTATTCACTTTTCAAATCATTGCATTAGGCACTAGCTACATTCTGCTGCGATTTTCCCCGGAACAGTAACAACCGCCGCCAGTATCCCTCCAAGCATCGGCACACTCAAAGTGACTTTTCCAAGGAAGTTTTCGTAACTTACCGGCTCCATATCCTCTTTTGCATTCGCATCCCCTTTGGTGACAAACTCACCGGATACACTGTTGTTTGACACAACACGGTGTGTGATAATCGAACCATTTTCTAAGGAGCCGTAAAATGCAATCACATCACCTTTTTCGATTCCGGACGGAGCCGTATTTTTTACATATACAAGGCTGCCTGTCGGAATTGCCGGCTCCATACTTCCGCTGATCACTGTGTAGATCTGATACCTCGCAATCCTCGGAACTGTCAGCGGAATACATACGACAATGACAAGCGCCAGAAGAATTGTTCCCACGACACTGCACACCGTCGCTGCAATTGGTTTTTTCATCTGGTCTCTCCCTTTAGAATGTCTTATTTCTTTTTAAATCGTTTCACATATACAAATCCGGCTGCCGCCAATGCAGTTGCTGCTGCCACTGCGATTGTTGGCATCTCCGTTTGCTGTATTTCCACCGGTTGTTGTTCCCGCATTTTGTCCGGCATTGCCGCCTGCGGTTCCTGTCGTTCCGTCCGGTCTTGTGATCACTTCTGTCTCAGTTGTCACCGTATCCTCCGGAACCGGCTCATATACGAATGTAAATACATTTTCTGCTTCATTCTTGCTCAAGGTCTTTGTCAGGTTGTAAGCCTGTGGCTGATAACCTTCAATATAGTGGTAGGCAACCATCGGTCTGTCGCCGACGTTTCCGTATAAAACCTCCTCTTATGAAATTGTTCAGGAGATTTCCTTCCTCGAAAACTCCTGCTTGTAAAATTTGTGAATTGAAAGCATGAATTTTCTGAAAGGACGGATTTTTCTAAAATCCGCTATATGAAATGCACTAGATTCCGGTTAGAACCGGTTAGAATAAATAGAAAATATAATGCTTTTTTTCATCATATCATTGAACTCTCTGGCTTGCAAGAACTTTTAAAGCGCTCCTTGCAAAGCATCTTTTATTACACAAGATACCGATTCCTTGCACACAATATAAAACACCACGCAACTGCGTGGTGTCTCACGTTTTATTCAGCATATCCTTCTGGATTATTTGACTGCCATCTCCAAGAATCCTCGCACATCTCATCAAGTCCTCTTTCTGCTACCCAGCCAAGTTCTTCTTTCGCTTTTGTTGGGTCTGCATAACATGATGCAATATCGCCAGGTCTTCTCGCCTTGATCTGATATGGAATCTCTTTTCCACATGCTTTTCCGAATGCTTTTACCATATCAAGTACAGAGTATCCGTTTCCTGTTCCAAGATTGTAAACTTTCACTCCTGCTTTTTCTTCGATCTTCTTCAACGCTTTTACGTGTCCAAGCGCAAGGTCTACTACATGGATGTAATCACGTACCCCTGTTCCATCCGGTGTATCATAATCATCACCGAACACTCCAAGGCATTCCAATTTGCCAACCGCTACCTGTGTGATGTATGGCATTAAGTTGTTTGGAATTCCTTTTGGATTCTCTCCGATTGTTCCGCTCTTATGTGCTCCAACCGGATTGAAGTAACGAAGTAATACTACGTTCCATTCTGAATCTGCTGTATGAAGATCTGTTAAAATCTGTTCCAGCATTGATTTTGACCATCCGTATGGATTTGTGCACTGTCCTTTTGGGCATTCTTCTGTGATCGGTACAAATGCAGGATCTCCATAAACTGTTGCAGAAGAGCTGAAGATAATGTTCTTCACGCCTGCATTTCTCATCGCATCACAAAGCACCAAAGTTCCTGCAATATTGTTATCATAATATTCTAATGGTTTCGCTACAGATTCACCTACTGATTTCAATCCTGCAAAATGAATTACTGCATCAATATCTTCTTTCTCAAAGATATTTTTCATCGCTTCTGCATCACGAATATCTGCTTCATAGAACTTAATTGTCTTTCCGACAATCTTTTCCACACGGTCTAACGCTTCTTTACAAGAATTACATAAATTGTCTACTACAACCACATCATATCCTGCACTGATCAGTTCAATACATGTATGGCTTCCGATATATCCTGCTCCACCTGTTACTAAAATCGTCATAATTGTATCCTCCTTCTAATCATCTTGTTAACAAGGACGAGAGTTTTTCTCCCGCCCTTTATTATAATACTTCACTCTAATATATACAACTATTTTGTTTCAAAACATTTTTTCTGTTATGAATTGTATTTTTTAATAATTTCCTGCATTGTATCCCATTTTGCTTCCATGTCTTCCACCAATTTAAACTGTGTACGACATCTGTCAAGGTTATGGTTCTCTCTGTGGATCTTAAAATATGTATCTCCCTGAAGGTGGTCAGTGAGGAATCTCATACCACATTCAAATGTCATTACTTTTGCTCCCATCGGCATCATTTCAATTTCTTTCTGTGTCAATTTGCCGCCGCATCCTTCAATGAAACCTTTTGCATACACATCAAACAATTCCATATCACAAGATACTTTTGAAAGATCCTGCTCGTCTTCTGCTGCTGTGCTTGCACCAAAACGGATAGAATCACCAAAGTCATTCATTGCAAGTCCCGGCATAACAGTGTCTAAGTCGATCACACAGATACCTTTTCCTGTCTTGTCATCAATCATGATGTTATTCAATTTTGTGTCATTGTGAGTAACACGAAGTGGAAGTTCTCCATTTGCAAGCATATCTCCGAATACATTTGCAACGTCTTCATGTGCAAGTACAAAATCGATTTCTTTCTGTACAGATGCTGCACGTCCGCACACATCTTCTTCTACCGCTTTCTTGAATGTAGCAAATCTTGCTTTTGTATCATGGAAACCTACAATTGTCTCATGAAGTGTCTCTGCCGGATAGTCTGCAAGCAGTCTTTGAAAATTACCAAATGAAACTGCGCTCTGATAGAAATCTTCCGGTGTCTCTACCTGATCATAGCTTGTTGCCCCTTCGATGAATTTATATGCTCTCCAGTAATCTCCCTGTGAATCCACAAAATATGGTCTGTTTGCTACAGTGCGAATTACGTTCAAAGTCTCTCTTTCCGGATCTCCACCGTTCTCGATAATCTTTTTGCGCAGATAAGAAGTCACTCCTAAAACATTCTCCATAAGTTCTACCGGTTTTGTAAAAATGGATTTGTTCATGCACTGTAAGATCACGCGCAGTCTTCCCATCTCCCCGATATCAAATGTCAAAAGGAATGTATCATTGATGTGTCCGTTTCCATATGGTCTTTGTTCAATCAATGTCCCTTCAAATCTAAAATTTGCAATTGCTTCATCTATTTGTCTATCTGAAATTCTTCCCATTATTTTTCTCCCCACAGGTTCTCTGGATACAAACCTGATTCTTTCATATTTTTAATCGCATTCACTACAACCGGTTTATCTTCTTTATATGTCACTCCGTACCATTTGTCTGCTGATGTCAGAACTGCCACTGTTGCACGGTCTTCTGCAAGCAGATTACTTACAACTGTCGGAAGGAAGTATTCACATTTCAAAGGATTTGTCTTAAGTCCTTCATCTAAAAATGCTGTAAATCCGTTCTTAATCTCCTGAAGAATGCTTGCTGTGAATCCCCACATATTCATAGAAACAATGCTTCCTTTTGGAAGTTCTGTCCATGTCTCTCCCTCATCTTCTGTGTACGCCGCTCCGTCTCCTTTTTTCTCGATGCGTGTTCTTTCCACAACGCTCACAAGCTCTCCGGCTTCGTTCATCGTGCAGACACCACGTGCCACATGACCGTTCTCAGTCAATGTATTTTCTAATTGATAACCTACCATTGTGTAACGGAATTTATCATCGTCTTCGTGTGTTGACAGATAATCATAAATTTTCTGGAATGCATCTCTTCCATAGTAATCATCTGCATTGATTACCGCGAAAGGTCCGTCAATCTCATCGATACAGCTGAATACTGCATGTGCTGTTCCCCATGGTTTCACACGTCCTTCAGGCACTTCATATCCTTCCGGCAAGTTATGTAAATCCTGGAATACGTAAGATACTTCCATTACTTCTTCCATACGTTTTCCGACAGCCTCTTTAAAATCAGCCTCATTTTCTTTTTTAATGATAAATACTACTTTTTTAAATCCCGCTTTTTTTGCATCATAGATTGAGAAATCCATAATGATATGACCTTGCTCGTCCACTGGATCAATCTGTTTTAATCCGCCATATCTGCTTCCCATTCCTGCTGCCATAATTACTAATACTGGTTTTTTCATGATTAAGACCTCCAAACCCCAATTTCTTTTCTATCTTTTATTCTAGTACAAATGTCTTTAAAAATCTTTATCTGATTAATCTCTATGTTTGTATTATTTACACTTTTTCTTTGCATTCTAGAATTCTATAAGATATAATATCATTAAAAACGCCTAAAATACAAGGGAGAAGATTTATATGAGCAATCGACGTTATGGTCTTGAGGAGACCGAACTTGAAAAACTGAATATCCGTTTACTATATATCACTCAAGCTCGATATGATACAGACTGGCACAGCATTGCCCATACGCATCATTTTACAGAATTATTCTATGTCGTTCAGGGCAGTGGCTATTTTCTTGTGGAGGATAAAAAATTTCCGGTCAAAGAAGATGACCTCGTCATCATCAACCCAAATGTTTCTCATACAGAGCTGGGCAGCAAAGGCAGACCACTTGAGTATATCGCACTTGGAATCAACGGCCTGAAATTCAAAGACGGGAATCTTGACACCACCTATGATTACAGTCTGCATAATTTTCATGAATATAAAGAAGAATTCTCTTTTTACTTAAAGACACTTCTTCGGGAGATTCAAAATAAAGGAGAGTATTTCGAAACTGTCTGCCAAAATTTATTGGAGGCGCTTGTATTAACATTGGTTAGAAGAACAAAGAAACAGCTGTCATTCACACCAACAAAAAAGATTACAAAAGAATGTCGTTTTGTCGAACAATATATTGATGAGCATTTTATGGAAGATATTACACTTCAGACGCTGAGTGATCTCACTTATTTGAACAAATATTATCTTGTTCATGCATTTAAAAACTATAAGGGAGTGTCTCCAATCAATTATTTGATTAACCGAAGACTTGTTGAAGCCAAACATTTACTTGCTACAACCAATTATCCAATCTCCAAAATTGCAGCTTCCATCGGCTTTTCTTCCCAATCCTATTTTTCCCAGGTTTTTCGAAAAGAGACAGGCATGTCACCAAATGCCTACCGACAAAATGAAGAGTTACAAAAAGACACCGGACAATCATAATCCGGTGTCTTTCTATCATAATCTCTATTTATATCTGTGGTTGTATACGAACAAAAGAGTCAGCAGCCCAACAAGTCCAACAAGTTCCATCACAAGACCTGAGACTGAGATATTTCTTTGTCCAATAATGATCAGAGCCAGGCAGACAACAAATACGATAATCATAATAATGTTTCTTACTGCATTATTCATCTCATCTACCTCCTAACCTTTCAATCCACCGAGAGTCATACCCTCTGTCAAACGTTTCTGAACACAAATGTACAGAATCAATGTTGGTAACATAACGATTACAAGACCTGCATACATGATACCATAGTTTGTTGCTGTCTTCTGTACTGCCATCAGGTTCTTAAGTCCCATAGCAAGAGTGTCATTACCATCCATCAATGTGTAAGCGATGATATATTCATTCCAGAATGACAGGAAGTTAAACAAGATTACTGTAATAATACTTGGTTTTGCCATTGGCACCATAATCTTTGTCATCGTCTTAAAGTAACCACATCCATCGATGTAAGCAGCTTCCTCAAATCCTTTTGGAAGTGTTTTAAAGTAACTGCTCAGCAAATACACTGTAAATGGCAGTGCACTTGTAGCATAAATAATCGCCAATATGAGTCGATTATTCAAGAAAAATTCAACTCCCAAAGCTCTGTTTGCAGAACTTAACATCAAGAAAATCGGCACTACAATGTAGTTGATGTTTACAAAAAGTCCTGCCATAAAAGCACCATTCAAAATCTTTCTTCCTTTGAAGTCAAATCTTGCCAACACATAAGATGCCGGAAGCGCAAGAATCAATAACAATACAAGCGCAATCGCTGTAACAATTACTGAGTTCAGGAAAAATGTTCCCATGTTTGCATCACGAAATGCAGTTACAAAGTTCTGATAGCGGAACGTCTCTGGTAAAGACCAAGGACTAATATCTTTTCCGATAAATTCAGAGTTCTTTTTCAAACTTGCCATAAATACCCATGCAACTGGCACAATAATCGAAATTGCCAAAGCAAGAAGAGCTATATAGACAAGTATTTTAGATATAATTTTACCCGGTTTTTTCTTCATCTTTTTCGCTCTCCCTTCCTAGAATTCGTATACTTCACGGTCTGTAATCTTATTGATAATTCCTGACAATGCAAATGAGAAGATAAATACTACTACACCGATTGCCATACCGTATCCGTATGCACCGTTTCCATATGCCTGTTTATACATGTAGTTCAAGAATACTTCTGTTTTTCCATTCGGTCCACCATCTGACATAATCTGAACGAACAAGAAGCTCAAGTTGATTGTACTGATAATGTAGAATGTAAGTGTTGTACGGATATTGCTCCAGATCAACGGGAATGTAATCTTAGAGAACATCTGAAGTTCTGTTGCACCATCAAGCGATGCAGCCTCATAATAATCCGGTGGGATAGATGCCATACTTGACATGTACATAACCATGTAGTATCCGATTGCCTGCCAAACAAGTGCAAAAATCACTGAATAGATTACAATATTCGATTCTGACATCCACTGTCTTGCCAAACCGCCCAAACCAATTGCTCTTAAGAACGTATTCAAAAGACCGGTACTTGGATTATAGATTGCTCCGAAGATACCTGCAATAACTACAATACTCAAAATGTTTGGAATATAGAAAACAACTCTGAAAAAGTTATTTCCCTTAAAGTTCCCTCTCTGTAACAATGTCGCAAACAAAACTGCAAGCACGATTGTACAAAGTGTTACCATAACAATAATCAAAATGGAATTCTGCATTGCCTGCAGGAAATTCTTATCCCCCATTAAGTTTTTAAAATTCTCAAACCCTACAAATGTCTGTTTGTTCGTGATTCCGCCCATACGGTACAATGACATTCTAAATACATTCACTGTTGGAATAAAAATAAACAGTGCTAATAAGAATGTGGCCGGAGCCAGGCAAGCAAAAACAAATCTTCTTTGTGCGCTTTTTCTGTTCATAAATCGTTCCTCTTTCTTTAGAAAAGCGGTGAGTTTTGGAACTCACCGCTTTAAAAACTTCCAAGTCTTACTTTGAGTCTTCTCTGACTATTTAAGGTGCTCTAAACATGTAGCCCAAGCATCTACTAATTGTTTCTGATAAGCGTCAGCTGTTAAGTCTCCAGTATTAAGTGCGTCAATCGCTCCGTATACTGTCTTAGACATATCAAATCCATTGATAGCTTCAGTTGTTGCCCATACACCAGATACTGCATTGTATCCATCCTGAGATACTAATGTATATGAATCTTTAACTGGTCCCTCTGGAAGCTTATCAGATGCTCCAAGAACTGGTGGAACGATCGGTGTTGCTGTCTTTTCACCTGTCTCTTTATCTGTTGTTTCATTTGCTAACATAAGATCTACTACTTCATCAGAGTACATGAATTCGATGAATTCTTTTGCTAAATCCAAGTTAGGTGCTTCAGCTGGTACCCACATTTGCTCTGTGTATGTGTATACGTAGTTTTCCTGATCTGCTGAGAATTTTGGTTGTGCCATCATTGCCCAGTTGAATCCTTCTGGTGTAGAGTCAGCCATTTCACCGATTACCCAGTTACCGTTTGGCATAAATAATGCTTGTCCGTCGATTACTGCCTGCTGGTTCAATTTGAATCCACCATCAGCGTTTGCATTTGCAACTGTATCAGACCATAAATATTCTGGTGAAGCTAATTTAGCGATTGTGTCAACAACTTCTTTTCCTTCTGCAGATGTCCATGTATTTTTGTCATACTGAACAGCTTTGTTGTAGAAGTCCATTCCGCCAGCCTGAGCTAACATCTGATACATTGTTGTATCAAAGTATCCTGTTGTAGGATATGTAAATACTGATTTTCCTTCTGCTTTTACTTGATCTCCAAGCGCGAAGAACTCTTCCCATGTTGTAGGAAGTGCGTATTTTCCTTCACCAAACAAATCTTTGTTATACCAGAATCCTGTTGGTGTGTATGTGATTGGAGCAAGGTAAACTTTTCCATCACCGTATGGCTGAGCTGCTGAGTTCTCTGTAATTCCACCTACTAATTTAGATGTTAACTCTTCATCAAATACATCAGAAAGATCTGCGATTGCATTCTCTTTTAACATTGTCTCTGTGAAACCACTTGGTTGTCCTAAGTTGTAGTATACAACGTCCGGAATATCTCCATTCTGGAAATCTTTTGTCAAGTCTTTGTCTAATTCTGAAGACATCTCTAACTCAACTTCTACATTCTCATGAGATTTTTCAAAAGCATCAGCGATTTTTTCCCAAATCTCAGTTCCATTACCACCTTCGAAAGCAGCAAATTTCAATACTGTCTTTCCATCAGAACTTGCATCTTTCTTTCCAGCATCTTTGCTTCCGCATCCAACTGCCATAGAAGCAACCATAGCTGCTGAAAGAAACAGTGCTACAATTTTTTTCATTTTCATAACAATATCCTCCTTAATTGTTCATTCTGTTTATTTCTTGATATTTATCTTACACCACTACCGTCATTTTTTCTATACGAATTTTGCTCTATATTTTATATATATTGCTTTTCATGTTTCTTTTTAAGTTAATTACTTAAAAAAAATGTCTTTTAACCATGATTTTTACCAAAAAGAATCGTTCTATAAAATTGATTACAAAAAACGAGATTACACAAGTCGTGTAATCTCGTTTTTATTAACATTAAATTTCATACCAAATGATTTCATTTGCATCTAAATCTAAGTCAAAGCTTGTTCCGTCACCTTTATATACTGTTGTGCTCTGTGGCTCATATGTGTTGTTTACAACACAGTATTTTCCGTTCTTCACATAGGCATGTACTTCTACATTGAAGTTTGTGCTGAACCATTTGTGAAGGTTATCTTCGTCATGTGCTGACCAAAGGATAGAACGGTATAACAGACGGCTATTTTCAAAGCTGTATGGAAGTCCGCTGATATATACACAACGTCCGTTACCAAAATCATTTACTGCCATCTGAACTTCTTTATCAATCTGTCTTAAGATTGTTGTTCCGTCCAATGCGAAGATATTCTTCTGTCCTTCTCCGAAATCAATATCTTTTGTGCAGTCTTCTTTGATAAAGTGATCATGTTCTTCCCAGTTATATTTATCTGTATTTAAGTTAAATCCGTTTTCTTTTTCTACACCGAGTGCATTTGCAAGCTGGAAGTAACGTCCTTCCCACTGGTAAGCTGTCGGCTCACCAACACCGATAAATCCACCACCGTTGTAGATAAATTCTTTCACTGCTGTTACGATTGTCTCGTCTGCCCATGCAGAACCACCGCTGTGTGCTGTGTATGCGCCACCTACGTTGATGATAACGTCAATATCATTTAACACCTTCGGATCATTTTTGATATCATCAAAGCTGATGAAACGTACATCAAATGGTGCTCCGGAAAGCGCCTCTACGATTCCTGCATAAGAATAGTTCTGTTTTTGATATAAAGCGTGGTGAACCATGTGATTGCCCCATGCTCTCATCTTGCCCCAGCTGTTCAATACTGCAACTGTCTTCACGCAGTATGGAGTTGTTCCTTTAATGTTTTCGTATAATGTACGGAATTCATCACATACACTTTCCACATAATCAATAAACTCAGGGAAGTCTAAAGCAAGTTTCAAATATCCGCCGTATCCGATTCTGTCGATTGGTTTTCTAAGAATCGCACGTCTTGCTGTTACCCAGTTTACTTTTGCTTCTTTTACCGGATCTCCGCCTTCGTGGAATGTATCCGGGAAGAAATATGGAAGGAAACGTCCTTCTGTATATTTTACGTTTGGAATATCACTGATCAGACGAAGTGTAGAACCATTACCAACACTTCCTACTACAGCATCCAAACCAACGGATTTGAATTCATCCATGAATGGTTCCATACCGATCCAGTGATCGCCAAGGAACATCATTGCCTCTTTACCCATCTCATGTGTGATGTCTACCATCTCTTTTGCAAGTTTTGCAACTTCTCTTCTTTGGAATGCCTGGAAGTCTTTGAACTCTTTTGATGGAATACGATACTGGTTGTTCATGTAACCTTGATCGATAATGTATTCAGGTCTGAATTTATATCCAACTTCCTGTTCAAACTGTTCCAAAATATATGGACTTACTGATGCTGAATATCCGTACCAGTCTACATATTTTTCTCTTGCAAGTTCATCGAAAATCAATGTGAACTGATGGAAAAATGTTGTATAACGAATAACATCAATATGCGGATTGTCTTCGATGTATTTGCGAAGACGCTTCATTGTAAATTCTTTTGTCTTTGGCTGACGAACGTCGAATGTGATCTGTTTTTCCACACCCTGCCAGTCATTGATTACTGCATTGTACATATGTACCGGATCCCACATAATGTATGCAAGAAAACTTACTGTATAATCATGGAATTTCTTTGCGTTGTGAATTGTGACATCTCCTGTCTCTTCACTGTAATCCCACTCTTCTACCGGAACAACTTCACCTGTTGTACGGTCAATGACTTCCCACCATCTTCTGATATCATCGTGAGAATTTACTTTCAACATATCTGGATATAAGTGATCCATCAAGTGGATAGATAACTCAGTTTCCACAGCTGTATGGAAAGATGTCATAATGTACATCTGCTGAATCTCATCTGGATTCGCCTTTGCCCATGCATTATCTTTTCTTGTTGTGTAATATGTAGAATACACTTTCGCATCCACATCTCTTAATTCTGCCGGATAGTCTGTTCCATCACAGTCACGGATCGCATCTGCTCCCCAACGTTTTACAAGTTCCAATGTCTCAGGAACTACATCCACATCTGTAGGAATTGTAACTCTTCCTCTTAACTTTTCGCTCATAACGAAACTCCTTTCTTCGTACACCTCAATTTATACAGACAGTATAATTTAGTTTTTTCTATAAATCTACTCAATTGTTGCTGGCTTTTTTATTAATATTGTTTTTATAGCAAATTTTTAATAATTCACCTGTCATTTTTTGTAAAACATGCTCTATTTTTACAGAAATCTCACATATCATAAGTTGATTTTTCCAAAAAATCCGATTATACTTGTCATATCAGATACTAGACTTGATGAGAGACAAGGTGGAATAGACATGAATTATAAAAGTATTGATTTAAAAGACTGCATTACTGTCGATAAGATTTTTACGATACACTATTTTGAATATATGAGTGACTTTTCTTTTCCAGGAGAGTCACATGATTTTTGGGAATTTATATGTGTAGACAAAGGTGACGTAAAGATTCGGATGGGTGATTCAGATATCATCTTAAAAAAAGGGCAGGTTGCCTTTCATAAGCCAAACGAATTTCACACCGTAGATGCAACAGGTACATCCGCGCCGAATCTGGTTGTGATTTCTTTTCGCTGCACGAATCCGGCAATGTCCTTTTTCAAAGAAAAGATTTTAAAAATCGACGAATTAGAAAGAACTATTTTAGCTGACATTATCGCCGAAGCAAAAACAGTGTTCAAAGGACGGCTTGACGATCCTTATCAGACTGAGATGATTCGCTCAGCTTCTGCCACACCGGATGCCGAGCAGCTGATTAAGATCCATTTAGAATATTTCCTGATTCACTTAATGAGAAGATACAAGCAGACATCTGCAGTGCACTCTGACAGCACAGTTCCAGCTTTAAAAGTAACTAAGATGAAAAGTGATACGGAAGTGTTGAACCGAATTATTCATTATATGGAGACACACTTGAATTCGCGGATTACGATTGAGCAGATCTGCAAGGATAATATGATTGGACGCTCACAGCTTCAAAAATTATTCCAGCAAAAGACCGGTTTGGGTATTATCGAATATTTCTCCAACATGAAGATTGAGTCCGCAAAGGAGATGATTCGAACGGGGCATATGAATTTTACGCAAATTTCCGAACAGCTGGGGTATGCATCTATACATTATTTTTCAAGACAATTCAAAAAAATTACAGATATGACTCCTTCCGAATATGCTTCCTCTATCAAAGCTATGGCAGAAGGGGCTTTTAACCACCAATAACGGGAAAGGCTTTTTTAAAGCTTTTTTCGTTATTTATTTTATATTAGGAGAATTTAAATTTATGAAACAACCCACTACAAAAAAACAACTTTTGAAAAAACTATTTTTTTCCACATTATATCTCAGCACTTTCACTTTTGGAGGTGGATACGTCATTGTCTCTCTGATGAAAACGAAGTTTGTAGACGAGCTTCACTGGATTGACGAAACAGAAATGTTGGACTTAATTGCAATTGCACAGTCTTCTCCCGGCGCCGTCGCTGTTAACGGAGCCATTGTTGTGGGCTATAAGCTATGCAGAATTCCGGGTGTGTTTTTCTCGATTCTCGGCGCAATCATCCCACCATTTTTTATCATTTCAATAATTTCAGGATTCTACACGTTATTTCAAGAAAATGAAGCAGTTCAAGCGCTCTTGAGCGGAATGCGCTCTGGTGTTGGAGCTGTGATTGTATCCGTCGTGTGGGACATGGGATCCGGAATCGTAAAACAGAAAAAAATTGCTCCGATTCTCATCATGCTTTGCGCATTCATTGCAAACTATTACTTAAAAATCAATATTGTTCTTATTATTTTAATATGCATTATATTGGCAGCAGCAAAAGCCATTATCACAGAGCGGAGGGGAAGTCACAAATGATCTATTTACAATTATTCTTAAGCTATCTGCAGATCGGAGCATTTAGTTTTGGCGGCGGTTATGCCGCAATGCCTCTCATTCAGGCGCAAGTTGTTGAAAAATATCACTGGCTCAGCATAACAGAATTTGGCGATCTTGTGACGATTGCCGAGATGACGCCCGGACCGATCGCCATAAACTCCGCAACCTTCGTCGGCACACAGGTCGCCGGACTTTCCGGGGCACTCATCGCAACACTCGGATGTATTCTGCCATCCTGCATCATCGTTACTCTACTTGCAAAAATTTATATCCAATACCGCAATGTAAAAATCATGCAGGATATTCTCGGCACACTCCGCCCGGTTGTCGTCTCTATGATTGCTGTGGCAGGACTCGGAATCCTAAGCTCCGTATTCTTTCTTTCCGGAAAGTTCGCACCCGCTTTGTCTAACTTTAATATCCGAGGCATTATTTTCTTTGCCGGCGCTCTCCTCTGCCTTCGCAAAACAAAACTCAGCCCGATTCTCATCATGGTCAGCTGCGGTATTTTAGAACTGCTTTATCAAACAATTTTTTAACCACAAAAAAGAGTGAAGCCAATCTGACTTCACTCTTTTTACATTCTTATAAAATTACTCTTGTACGTATGGCATTAAAGCAATATGTCTTGCTCTCTTAATTGCTACTGTAAGAGCTCTCTGATGTTTTGCACAGTTTCCTGTGATTCTTCTTGGAAGAATTTTTCCTCTTTCAGAAACATATTTTCTTAATTTAGCCACATCTTTGTAATCGATTTCGTTATTTTCTTTTCCACAGAATACACAAACTTTTTTTCTTCTGCGTCCGCCTCTTCTCTTCATTGGAGAATCTGCTTTATTACCTTTATCGTAAGCCATTGTCAATACCTCCTATTTTACTCATCGAACACGACTGTTAAAATTTACTACACAATCAATATCGTCTAGCTGAATGGTAATTCCTCATCAATTCCGTCTGGAATATTCATGAATCCATCTCCGATGTCTGCACTTGGTGATGGACTAGGACTTGCCTGGTATCCACTGTTTGATGCGCTGGCCGCTTTGCTCTCTGCAAATTCCTGTTCCTCAACAACAACATCTGTTGTGTAAACTCTCACGCCGTCTTTGTTCGTATAGCTTCCTGTCTGAATACGACCGGTTACCGCAATCTTCACTCCCTGGCGCAAATACTTCTCTGCAAATTCTGCCGCTCTTCCGAAAGATACACAGTTGATAAAATCTGCTGTTGCATCTCCGTCACGTTTGAAACGACGGTCAACTGCCAATGTATATCTGGCAACTGCATTTGCACTCTCGCCCTGCGAATATCTAACTTCTGGATCTCTTGTTAAACGTCCCATTAAAATTACTTTATTCATACGATTTCCTCTCTTCTCTTATGCTTCCTGTCTAACGCATAAATATCTGAGTACGTTATCCATGATACGAAGTCTTGCTTCCATCTCAGCTGGAACTGTAGCATCAGATTCGAAGTGGATGAAGTAGTAATATCCTTCTTTCATCTTCTGAATTTCGTAAGCTAATCTTTTCTTACCCCATTCATCAACGTCAGTTACGTTACCACCGAAACGAGCGATTAATTCTTTCACTTTTTCGATTGTAGCTGTTCTAGCGTCGTCTTCGATTTTTGCATTGACAACAACTGCTAATTCATATTTGTTCATGTCACTTGCACCTCCTTATGGTCTCTGGCTCCTGAATCACTCAGGAACAAGGAATAAAATAATATATCACAATTTGGCATTTTACCACATTTTCAAGCTCGGTGCAAGCACTTTATTGTTTTTTCTTTAATTCTCTTGTATTCTTTTCTACAAGCTTTCTCACAATCATGATCTGATGTCCGCATCCCATACATTTGAGACGAAAATCAGCACCTACTCTTAATATTTCCCACTCAAAACTGCCGCATGGATGCTTTTTTTTCAGTCTTACAACATCTCCAACTTCATACATATCAGCCATATTCTGCCCCTTCCTATTTTACCGCTTCTTCTTTGATCATCACGCCATGCACCAAAAAACGTTCATCATCTCTGAGATTGGTACATGTTGACAGACTGACAATCTTAGACGCCGTCGTCACCTCGGCGCTTGTCGGGTACGCCGACTGCTGCTTTATGTAATCGATATAAGTCTGGAACGCCGCATCATCTGCATAGTCCATAATATAGCTGTCAGAAGTATCTTTTACCACGCCTGCCGAAAAAATCTCATATGTTCTTACTTTTCCGTCCGGTGTATAGATATAAAAATATGGATGTTCCTTGTAAAAACTGTCATTCTTATATTTCAGCAACTGCGCAAACATGGAGCCATTCTTCATGTTATGTCCATAAATAAATGTATTTCTTCCCGAAAAATCTCCCGGATTGTTCACATCCACAAACAGTGTTCCTAATTTATTTGTGTTTGCTTCAAACGTTCTTTTTAAGTATTCTTCGTTATCTCTTCCCTGAACGACCGGATAATTGATCTCTGACGGTTCGTCAAACCGAATCCATCCAACCACATCGGAATTCATCTCCAGCAATTTTTCAAAATCAACAGAAAACGTCTCTTCTTTCGTATCATCTTTTTTCTCTGTATTAATGACCAGATCCTGAATCTTTTGGTATTCTTTGTCACCTTTATTGTACTCCGAAAAAATACCATATAATTTGTACGCCGAAACCGCAAACACTACAATCGCAATCACAAGGATGATATTTGAAACAATATTGCTTCCACCCTTTTTCTTTCTTCTTCCCCGATGATGTTTCTTTTTGTTTTCTTCCGCCATCTCTTTTTACTCCTTCTTGTTTAATGTACAAAAAGGTGAATGCAATACATTCACCCCTTTCGCTCTTCTGTTTTAGCTCACTTTCAACTTGAACTTCTGAATCTCTTTTTCACTGGATACTCGTTCTATTATTCCGCCGAGACTTCTGAGTTTTTCTTCAAATCTCTCATATCCTCTCTGAATGTAAACAATATCATCCACGATCGTAATTCCATCCGCCGCAAGTCCTGCGATGCAAAGCGCTGCACCCGCACGTAAATCCGGAGCACTTACTCTCGCTCCCGAAAATTTCTCAACACCTTCAATCGTTGCAGAATTTCCTTCGATCTTAGCGACCGCTCCCATACGTGCCAGCTCATCTAAATATTTAAAACGATTTTCAAAAATACTTTCTGCGATAATACTTGTTCCCTCGCAAAGCGCAAGTGTCACACCAATCTGCGGCTGCATATCTGTCGGGAATCCCGGATACGGAAGCGTCTTTACCTGTGTGTGCTTCAAACGCGTCTTCGCAACTACACGTACAGCATCGTCAAATTCTTCGATTTCACACCCAATCTCTTCCAGCTTCGCAATTGTAGCCTCCAAATGTTTTGGAATGACATTCAAAACAGTCACATCTCCTTTTGTAACTGCCGCCGCAAACATAAATGTCCCTGCCTCAATCTGATCCGGAATAATCGAATACTCCGTCTTATGAAGCTTTTCAACACCTTTGATCTTGATCACATCTGTTCCGGCTCCTTTGATGTTCGCTCCCATACTGTTCAGGAAGTTCGCAACATCCACTACATGTGGCTCTTTCGCAACGTTCTCAAGAATCGTAACACCTTCTGCCATCGCTGCTGCCATCATCACATTGATTGTGGCTCCAACACTCACAACATCAAAATAAAGATGTGTTCCTTCTAATCTCTCTGCCTCGGCAATGATCTTTCCATATTCAATCTCAACCTCGGCGCCCAATGCTCTAAAACCTTTCAAATGCTGGTCAATCGGTCTGCTTCCGATATTGCAGCCCCCAGGAAGCGCCACCTCAGCTCTTCTGTATTTTCCAAGTAATGCTCCCAGTAAATAATAAGATGCTCTGATCTTCTTGATATAGTCATACTCAATACTAAAATCCTGCACACCGGCTCCATTGATCCGCACTGTATGTCGGTCTATACGCTGAACCGTGGCTCCTATCCCTGCCATCGCTTCCAACAACACATTGATGTCATTCACATCCGGTAAATTCTCTATCGTAACAGTCTCATCTGTCATAATTGCCGCTGCTAAAATAGCTAATGCTGCATTCTTTGCTCCGCCTATCTCTACTTCCCCTACTAACGGATTTCCACCCTTAATAATATACTGTTCCATTTCACACCTCAATTATCAGATTTCCATTCCATGCTGAAACTTTTTCAGTCATACTTCTCCCAGTTTTATTTATACTTCTTTGCTATTATAACACAAAATGTATTTTTGTAAAATTATTTTTCCAAATATAAACCGAAATAGGAGGTCTGCGCCTCCTATTCTTCAAATAACTTCAATACATTTCCTATCGTCTCTTCAATTGTTAATCCGTCCTCGCAAATTGTATAATCCGCATACTTTTCGAATAGGCAAACTCTTTCTTCATATAAATCCTTTAAAGTCTGCCCTTCTTTCAAGACAACTCCACGGCTTTTCGCATTTTGGATTCTTCTGTTTATTGTCTCATAGGATACCTTTAAATATACAACTGTTCCCGTTTTTTTGTAATGTTCCATTGCTTCTTCGCAATATACAACACTGCCCCCCGGTGCAATCACCGCATTTTCCACATCCAAGTCCCGGTTAACCTGATTCTCTATTGCAAGAAATCCGTCATTTCCTTCCTGCGCGATAATCTCTTTGAGCAATCGCTTCTCCTGCTTCTGTATCAGCAGATCCGTATCCACAAACTCATATCCAAGCCGCTTGGCAACTACAACACCTACCGTACTTTTCCCTACAGCAGGCATTCCAATCAAAACAATATTTTTCATATGTATCTCTCCATTCCATTATTCAATCAGAAATAAAAATTCCTTCGGCATTTTCTATGGTCGCACCTTCGCCGGAATAACTCCTGATACACCATAATCTGAATCATATCTCCCAACCAGTCCTCTTTCCGGCGTCTTCTGATCCCCATATGTTCCTGTGCTTCCATCTGCATTTCTTCCGGCTCTATCCCATCCAGTTCTTTCACTCTGTCGTAAATTCTTCTGCACATCATACGCATCTGCAGCTGATCCGGATATTCATCATAGACAACACTGCCTTCATATGCCATCCTGTCACACTCATCTTCCACATAAGGCAGCAACCTCTTTGCTGTCTCCGGATACATGCTTTTCATATACTCAAAATCACGCTGTTCTATTCGCTCGTCATCATATTGTAAGGGCATCGGGTATGCCATATAATATGGTAATCGGTAATCCACAGGCTTGCACTTCCATTTCTATATACGCTCTAGTATATAGTATGCCAAAATATTTGAGATGTTCTATTCTTTCAGCGGAATTCCTCTTCCGTCTGTATTGATACTGCCGGTCAAGATCAAAATTCCTTCTATAAATCCCCATATTCCTGAAATAATACTTCCGATTCCACAGGTTGCCACCGTCAGAACAAGCTGAATAACCGCTTTTGTTGTATATCCCAAATAAAAATTATGCACACCTAGCGAGCCGAGAAAAATACCTAACAGTCCTCCTGCCAGCTTTGATTTCTGCTCCACCATAGGTCTTTGATTCACAAGACTCGCTCCGCACATCGTACAATATGTCATCCCGACATTGGTAGCATTTCCACAATTTGGGCAATAGTTATCCCCAGTTCCATTCGAAAATCCACAGTTTATACACACTGCAGCATTCGGATCAATCGGTTTTCCACAATTTCTGCAAAACATGTTTTCTTCCTCCTTATACTTTACGATTCTATCTTTTGTTTTTCTACTGTAATTTTACAATTTTTTTTATAAAAAGCAATGCCATAGCATAGTACTTCACGGTATCCATCACGCAAAAATTCTTCTTCATAATGCTTCATTCTGATTTGCTCCACTGCTTGCATCATTATTTACTAATATTATAGCTTGTTATATACTCTTTTAGCAAGAAAAAAGATGTCCGTAATCAAACAGACACCTTTTCAGTCCACTGCACACCTTCGGCAAGCACTGTGATCTTCTCCTGCAGGATTTCCACAAAGCCGCCAGACACAGTTACTTTTTTCATCTCTGTGCCCTTGTGTATCTTCATTACACAAGGCTCCAGAATTGTCGTCAGCGGGATATGGTTCTTGTAAACTCCCATATCGCCGCCCACAGATGTGAATTCCAAAAAGCTTGCTTCCCCTTCGTAGAACATCTCCTCCGGAGAAATAATTTTCAACTCAAACATATTATTTTCTGCCATGCGCACACACCTCTACTTTACTCTGGCAAGTACGTCATCAATATTTCCTGCATTCAAGAAATAACCTTCCGGAATATCATCATGTTTTCCTTCCAAAATTTCTTTGAATCCCTGTACCGTCTCACTGATTGGCACATATCGCCCATCAAGCCCTGTAAACTGTGTCGCGACAAAGAATGGCTGAGATAAAAATCTTTGTATCTTTCGCGCACGTGATACAGTGAGCTTATCTTCCTCTGAAAGCTCATCCATACCGAGCATTGCGATAATATCCTGTAATTCTTTATATTTCTGCAGCACTTCCTGTACACCGCGCGCCACCTTGTAATGCTCTTCGCCCACGATATTCGGGTCGAGCATTCTCGACGAAGAGTCAAGTGGATCTACTGCCGGATAAATACCAAGCTCTGTGATTGCACGGGACAGTACGACTTTCGCATCTAAATGGGCAAATGTCGTAGCCGGAGCCGGGTCAGTCAAGTCGTCCGCAGGCACATAGACAGCCTGAACAGACGTGATTGATCCGTTCTTTGTCGATGTGATACGCTCCTGCAAAGCCCCCATCTCCGTCTGCAATGTCGGCTGATATCCTACCGCAGAAGGCATACGTCCCAAAAGCGCGGACACTTCCGATCCTGCCTGTGTAAAACGGAAAATATTGTCGATAAACAAAAGTACGTCTTTTCCACCTTTGTCACGGAAATATTCTGCCATCGTAAGACCTGTAAGCCCTACGCGCATACGCGCTCCAGGCGGCTCATTCATCTGCCCGAACACCATCGCCGTCTTATTGATTACTCCTGATTCCTGCATCTCATAATAAAGGTCATTTCCCTCTCTTGTACGCTCTCCGACACCTGTAAATACAGAATATCCACCGTGTTCTGTCGCGATATTTGTGATCAGTTCCTGAATCAGCACTGTCTTTCCCACACCAGCTCCACCGAACAGACCAATCTTTCCACCTTTCTGATATGGGCAGAGAAGGTCTACGACTTTGATACCTGTCTCAAGCATCTCCGCATCAGTTGCCTGTTCCTCAAACGAAGGAGCCTTTCTGTGAATCGGCTCATATTCAACATCTGTCGGAGCCGGTTTCTCATCAATCGGTTCACCGAGGACATTAAAGATACGCCCCAGTGTATTCTCTCCTACCGGCACGGAAATTGCAGCTCCTGTGGCAACCGCTTCCATCCCTCGGACTAAACCGTCCGTCGGTCCCATGGCGATACATCTCACCACATCATCTCCCAGATGCTGTGCAACCTCCACCACAAGTCTGCTTTTATCCTGTCTTGTGATCTCGATTGCTTCGTTAATCTCCGGAAGATGTCCGTCTGCGTATTTGATATCTAAGACCGCACCGATAATCTGAGTGATTTTTCCTATATTTTTTTCTGCCATTTTTTCACTCCTCTATCCGATAGCTTCCGCTCCGGCTATAATTTCTGTTAATTCCTGTGTGATCGCTCCCTGACGGGCGCGATTATATTTTAATTCCAAATCATCAATAATCTCTTCTGCATTGTTTGTTGCAGAGTCCATCGCCTGCATACGGGCGCCGTTCTCGCTTGCAACCGCCTCCACAAAAGCGCCGTACAAAATACTTGTCATATACTTCGGAATGAGAAGACTGATCGCCTCCTCTTCATTCGGCTCAAAATTCATCAATACGGACTCTTTCTTTTCTTCTGCAGGCACAGTTTCTGCACTCACCGGAAGCAGTTTCATCAGCTTCGGAATATGACTGACCGTATTTTTAAACTCTGTATACGCCACATAGATTTCTCCGACTTCTCCTTTTGAGAAATCATCAAGCAGTCTCTCCCCGATCCGGCGTGCATCTGCATACGTCGGTTCGTCAATGATGTCCGAGTAATCCTCTGCAATTTGATATCCTTTTCTTGCAAGACTTTCCACGCCTTTTCTGCCGACTGTGTAAAGCCGGATACGTTCTTTTTCTATCCCGCTTTCCACGATTAGTCTTGCAATATTTGCATTGTATCCGCCCGCAAGACCGCGGTTTGAGGTCACTGCCACAACCGCAACATTTTTGGAATCACTTTTTCGCAAATACGGATGCTCTATATTGCCCGCCTTCGCAAGCATGGAAGTCACTGTCTGATACATATATTCAAAATACGCCTTCGAGTTCTCTGCACGCATTCTTGCTTTTTGCAGCTTTACAGTCGAAACAAGCTTCATGGCTTTGGTGATCTGCTGCGTACTTTGAATACTTCCGCGGCGTCTTTTTATCTCTCTCATGGATGCCATGATCGTCTTCCTCCTTTTTTACTGATGTGTGAACTGTAGCTTGAACTCTTCAATCGCTTTTACAAGCGTAGCTTCATTTTCTTCTGTGATAACCTTTTCCGTCTTAATTGATTCCGGAATCTCCGGATATTTTGTCTGGATAAATTCAAACAGTTCTGTCTCAAAACGTAAAATATCTTCCACCGCAATGTCAAGCAGATGTTTTCTCGTCGCCGCATAGATGATGATTACCTGATACTCTACCGGCATCGGCTTGTACTGCGGCTGTTTTAATACTTCTTTGATTCGTACTCCCTGTGCAAGTCGTTCTTTTGTATCTGCATCTAATTCAGATCCAAACTGTGCAAATGCCGCAAGTTCACGGTACTGTGCAAGATCGATACGAATCGGTCCCGCAATCTTCTTCATCGCCTTGATCTGTGCCGAACCGCCTACACGCGACACAGAGATCCCCGGATTGACCGCAGGTCTAAAACCGGCGTTAAACATCTCTGTCTCAAGGAAAATCTGTCCGTCCGTGATTGAGATGACATTCGTCGGAATGTAAGCAGATACATCACCTGCCTGTGTCTCAATGATCGGGAGCGCAGTTAATGAACCACCGCCTAATTTATCTGATAATCTGGCTGCTCGTTCCAATAATCTAGAGTGCAGATAGAATACATCTCCCGGATAAGCCTCACGTCCTGGCGGTCTGCGAAGAAGTAAGGAAAGAGTACGATAAGCTGTCGCATGTTTGGACAAATCATCATACACGATCAGTACGTCCTCTCCATTTTCCATCCACTCTTCTCCCATCGCACATCCTGAGTACGGTGCGATGTACTGAAGCGGTGCAAGCTCACTTGCCGTTGATGCGACAACGGTTGTGTAATCCATTGCCCCGTATTCTTCAAATACCTTCACAATATTTGCCACTGTAGATGCCTTCTGGCCAATGGCAACGTAAATACATTTTACTCCCTGCCCTTTTTGATTGATGATCGTATCAATCGCAATCGCAGTCTTTCCTGTCTGTCTGTCCCCGATGATCAGCTCACGCTGTCCTCTTCCAATCGGAACCATAGAATCAATCGCCTTGATTCCGGTCTGCAGCGGCGTATCTACAGATTTACGCGCGATAACTCCGGAGGCAACTCTTTCTATCTGTCTGAAATTTGTCGCCTGAATCGGTCCTTTTCCATCAATCGGCTGTCCTAATGCGTTCACGACACGTCCAAGCATGCAGTCCCCTACCGGAACCTCCACTACTCTTCCCGTCGTCTTTACCGTATCTCCCTCGTTGATATTTCTCTGATCCCCTAAAAGAACTGCACCTACATTGTCTTCTTCCAGGTTCAGCACCATACCATACACTTCGCCAGGGAACTCTAACAGCTCTCCCTGCATCGCATTTTCCAGTCCGTGGATACGTGCAATACCATCGGCTACCTGAATAACCGTTCCCACATCCGATACTTCTAACTCCGATGCGTATCTTTTAATCTGTTCTTTAATGACAGAGCTGATTTCTTCTGGTCTTAAGTTCATGGAGCGAATCCACCTTCCTTCTGTTTTATAGTTGAATTTTTCTTAAATTTTTCGACAGCTCATATAGCTTTGTCCGAATACTGCTGTCAACAATGCGATCCCCGATTCGAATGACCATGCCGCCAATCAGCGACGCATCCACTTCATAATTCATCTCGAACTTCTCATAAGAGGTCGTCTCCAAAAGTTTTTGTTCTACCTTTTCTTTCTGCTCCCCGCTCAGTTCAATTGCTGTCACCACGCGGGCACTTCCAATCTTCTTCTCTTCTTTCACAAGTCCGATAAAATATTTGAACACGGCACACATATCTTTCGCATGCCCTTTTTTGATGAGAAGCGTCATCAGTCCGATGATCTCTTTTGGGATCTTTTGCGAAAATGTCTCCTCGACAATTTTTATTTTTTCTTCTTTTCCAATATTGGGATGATTCATCAGTTTGCTAAATTCTTCATTTGCCCACAAACTATCCACCACACACACTGCCGCCTCAAAGAATTCGTCAATGCACTCTTCTTCACAGGCGACTGCAAACAGTGCATCTCCATATGTCTTCGAAACTAACTTAGCCATGTATGATCACCCATCTCTTTCAACGTCTCATCAATAAGACCTTCTTGTACTTTTGTATCAATTGAAGCTGCTACCACTTTTCCTGCCATCATAGATGCAATGGTAATCATTTCCTGTTTCATATCATCCAACGCCCGTTTTTTTTCTAACTCAATCTGGGCATTGGCATGCTCTATAATACGGGCTGCCTCTTCTTTTGCCTCCGCAACGATCTTTGCCTCATTCTGCATCGCTTTTTTGCGCGCAGCGCTTAAGATCTCCTGCGCTTCTTTATCTACTTCTTTCAGCTTTCTGTCATACTCTTCTTTGTATGCGATTGCCTCCTGTTTTTCCCGCTTTGCAGTCTCCTGATCATCCAGAACACGCTGTCTGCGCTTTTCAAGCAGACTCCTGACCGGATTAAACAGAAGATACGAAAGAATCGTAAATAAAAGCAGCATACTCAAGCCAAGCACAACCGCATCAAACAGAAACTGTGCGTCGAGTGTAAATAAACGATCCAAGGTTCAGCCTCCTTCCTTCTCGTTTTCTTTTTTATTTTTCTTACAACTTTCCTAACAGTGGGTTTGCAAACAAGAGAATCAATGCGATAACCAGACTGTAAAGACCTGTCGTCTCCGCAACTGCCTGTCCAAGTAACATTGTAGATGTAATATCAGATTTTGCTCCCGGATTTCTTCCTACTGCTGCCGCACCGTGTCCGGCTGCCACACCTTGTCCGATACCAGGTCCGATACCTGCGATCATCGCTAACCCCGCTCCAATTGCTGAACAAGCTAAAATTAATGCTTCGTTTGTAATTTGACTCATAATAAATTCCTCCTAAAAATCTTCTTCTAATTTTACTCTTAAATTAATCCGGTATCTTATCACTTACAAATACCATCGTCAACATACAAAATACGTATGTCTGAATTGCCCCTGAAAAGACGTCAAAGTAGGCATGCAGAAAACCTGGCCATATGATTGCAATCTGCGAAAGCAGACCATACAGCAAGGCCATGATAACCGTTCCTGACAAGACGTTTCCGAAGAGACGAAGTGACAACGAAAACGGAACGGCAATCTCCCCAATCAGGTTGATCGGGAATAAAAACGGCAGTGGTTTGAACAAGTTGGTGAACGCTCCAACTTTGTTATACCTGATATTGTTAAACTGTATCAGGAAAAATGTGATCACACCAAGCGGAAATGTAACTCCATAATCTGCTGTCGGTGGTCTCAATCCCAAAAGTCCCGAGAGATTACTGAACAAAATAAACAAAAACAAGGTCCCTATATAGTTTCGGTAAGGAATCCCTTTTTTGCCCATGCCACTTTTCACCATGCCATCCAGCATCTCCACAACGTATTCCACTGCATTTTGAAACCTTCCCGGCTTCCCGTCAGTATCCTGCAAGTTTACCCTTGCAATAAGTGCAAGTATAATCAGTCCCAGACATATGAGCAGTATACTGACATGCGTCGTCGTAAGGTATAGCTCCTGCCCAAACAGTTCAAACTTCAAAAGGCTGTGTATCATAAAGTCAGCCTCTTTTGCAGCAACTATCCCTAATCCATTTCCCACATAATTCCCCTCCTTTACTTAGATTTTTTTAATTTTAAAAATAGTTTATGCATATACGGCTGTAAATACGCCGATATTTTTAATGCAATCAGTCCGGCAAGCAGAGTAAGAGGATTCCCCAAATCAAAATAGAGTACGCATCCCATCAAAATCAAAACTACCGTTATCCTCAGTGCATACGTCATTCTGATATGTTTTACCGCGCCTGTCTCTCCAAGATCCAATGCATCCTCTATGGAGCGCTTCATATGAATTGCCATTCCGCTTCCAATTGCCACTCCACTCCACAATCCAATCGCATTATACAGATCGTTCGGAAAAGCAATCAGGCAGACGATCTGCACTGCCACGCCTACCAGAATAATTCCGGTAACCAATTCCAACAATGTATTATCTTTTTTCATCTTTGCCTTCCTCTTTCTTTTCTTCCAGGTCTTCATTCGCATGTCTTACAAGCAGATAAACATTACGCATCCCTGCCAATACTCCCAATATAATAAAAGGGATCGTAACCGGAAGTTTGAACTTTTCTTCCAGCCATCCGCCCACCCAGACACACAGCAGAATCGGAACGATCATGCTGATTCCCAGCTGAGTAATCAATGCAAATGTCCTGTGCACACTTTTTTTGTATTTCATAGTGTCACCTCAATCTTACAACATATAATTATCTACGTCCAGTAATTTGTCGTATTTTTTTATTTTTTATTGTTAATTTTTACACAAAAAAGATAATTTTCTGTCGTCTATATTATTTTTTATATATTTCAAAACAAAAGAGGGGCTTTAATCCCACTCTAAACGGTGTAAATGCCCCTCTTTTGTCATATTCTGAAATCCATTTTGTCTCAGTGCTTCATATAATACAATTGCCACGGAATTCCCGAGATTCAAAGATCTGATATCTCCCACCATCGGAATACGGATACTGTCCTCCTTGTGGTGTATCAAAATCTCCTCCGGAATCCCTGCGCTCTCTTTTCCAAACATAATATAGCAGTCCGGCTCATAATTCACATCAGTATATACATTCGGTGCTTTTGTCGTTGCCATATAAATTTTTGCTCCTGGATTTTTCTCCATAAAATCCTGAAAATCAATATACGTTGTCACGTCCAGATCATCCCAATAATCCATTCCTGCACGCTTGATCGCTTTTTCATTCAATCGGAAGCCTAGTGGCTCGATCAGATGGAGACGTGTGTTTGTAGCAACACAGGTTCTCCCGATATTTCCGGTATTTGCCGGAATCTCCGGCTCAAATAATACAATATTCAACATCTTACATTACCTTTCATTTCTCAGTCGGTCAATAAATCTGCCAAGACGCCCAATCGCCTCTTTCAGGTCTTCCAAAGAATATGCATACGAAATACGAAGGAATCCCTCACCACAGTCTCCGAACGCAGTTCCCGGAACGACCGCCACCTTTTCTTCTTCCAATAATCTTGTCGCGAATTCTTCTGACGTCATCCCAAACTCTTTGATATTTGGGAAAATATAGAATGCGCCAAACGGCTCAAAGCATTCAAGCTTCATCCGTTTGAATTCATGCACAAGGAAGCGTCTTCTCTGATTATAAGACTCACGCATCTCCTTTACTTCTTCATCACAGTTGCGAAGTGCTTCCACCGCTGCATACTGGCTGTTTGTCGGCGCACACATAATCGCAAACTGATGAATCTTCACCATCTGCTCAATGATGTTCGCAGGACCGCACGCATAACCAAGCCGCCAGCCGGTCATCGCATACCCCTTCGAAAATCCATTGATCAAAATCGTGCGCTCTTTCATTCCCTCAAAACTTGCGATTGACACATGCTCCCCTTTATAGCTGAGCTCTGAGTAGATCTCATCCGAGATTACGAACAGATCATGCTTCTTCACAAGTTCCACAATCGGTTCCAAATCTTCTTTTGTCATAATAGAACCCGTCGGGTTATTTGGAAACGGCATGACAAGAATTTTTGTCTTCGGTGTAATAGCGGCCTCAAGCTCCTCTGCTGTGAGCTTAAATTCATTCTTATGCTGCAGCGGAATCACGACCGGAACTCCGTCTGCAAGAATTGTGCAAGGCAGATAGGAAACGTAGCTTGGCTGTGGAATGAGAACTTCATCCCCCGGATCCAGCATGGCACGCAGTGCAATGTCAATCCCTTCGCTTCCCCCTACAGTTACGATCACTTCATGATTGTAATCATATTGTACATTCACTTTTCTATCTAAGTATTTACAAATTTCTATTTTTAATTCTTTCAGACCGGCATTCGATGTATAAAATGTGCGCCCTTTTTCCAATGTATAGATTCCTTCTTCCCGAATACGCCAAGGCGTATCGAAGTCCGGCTCTCCTACTCCAAGTGAAATCGCATCTTTCATCTCATTTACCACGTCAAAAAATTTACGAATTCCTGACGGCTGAATGCCAACCACTTTCTGTGATAATGGATTTCTCATTACGGTGTCACCAACATCCTTTCTGATTCTGCTTTTTTCACAAGTATCGTTCCATGATCCTTATATTTTTTCAGGATAAAATGTGTCGCCGTGCTGATTACAGCCTCAACCGGAGAAAGCTTTTCCGATACAAACTGGGACACCTCTTTTAATGTTTTTCCATCCAGTGTCACCAGAAGATCATATCCTCCGGAAATCAGATAGACTGCATTCACTTCCGGATAATTGTAGATACGCTCTGCGATTCTGTCAAATCCTTGATTTCTCTGTGGAGTCACTTTCACCTCAATCAGTGCAGTCACTTTTTCCGTTCCGACTTTATCCCAGTCGATCAACGTATGGTAACCGCAGATAATCTTTTCCTTTTCCATCTGTGCAATCTCATTTGCCACAGTCACCTCATCTGTCCCAAGTAACACTGCCAGCTCGCCCAAATCTACACGGCTGTTCTTTTCGATATATTTTAAAATTGTTGTTCTCATAAACTCTCCTTACTTTGACTCATACATCTTTAATAATTCATCCGGCGCCGGTCTGTCAAGATATCTTTTCTCTTCGCCGCCCAAAATGACTCTTGCAGTATCTACAGTCGTCCTTCCAAGAACGACCGCCTGTCTCCCTTCTTTTTGGAATTTCTCTACAAGCTTCTCGCCATCCTCTGCAAAGATCAAAACACTTCCCGCCGATGTAAGCTGATACGGATTCAGATGAAAATATTCACAAATCTCCACCGTCTCCTGTCTGATCGCCATCTTTTTCAAATCAACCTCAATCCCCACACCGGAGCTTTCCGCCATCTCCCATAAAGCTGCCAGAATCCCGCCCTCGGTAATCTGGTGCATCGCTGATACCCCCGCTTTTTTTGCAGTCTGCAGTTCATCGACAGAGAACAGTTCTCCTTCCATCTGTCGAATCGGATTCAAAAATGCCGGGATAAACCGTCTTGACAATTCTTCTTCTTTTTCCCGCATCACGCGCAATGTTCCTTCCAGCGCAATCCACTTTAAAAGCACGATATCCTGTCCCGGTTTCCCCATACAGCTTCTTAGAAGTTCTTCCTTCTTTAATACGCCCATACCATTCACATATACGATTGCCTGATTGATTGCGGGACTTGTCTCCGCTTTGGCACATATAATCTGAATACCATGCGCGCTTCCCGCTCGTTCCACATACTCAATCATCGCTTTCAGGCGCGATTCATACGCATACGGCGGGAGCATAATATATACTGATGCCGCCACAGGCACTGCCCCGCGGGTTGCAAGATCATTGGCCGCCTGCGCAAGCGCAAACACGCCCAAATCTTTCTCGTTTCCATATAGAACAGCGGTAGAAGATAACACTTCCTCCCCCTCTCCTGTTTTTATCCCATAACACATCTCTTCTACAGACGGAGGAAACATCGATTCTTTTCTATGAAATTGTAATGGTTTTAAAAGCGAACGCTTTAACACAGTCTGAGATACTTTTCCTACCTTCATAACTTCCTCCTTACTCTGTCGGCGCTTCCGGCGGTGTCGCATTCTGTGTGTTCTGTGCTTCCTCTTCCGCCTTTTGTGCCGCCTCCTCAATCTTTGCCTTCGCCTCGGCAATTGCATTGTTGATCTGCCCTTCATCCTGCGTGGCAATTGCCGCCTTGACGAGCGCCGAAGCCTCCGCATTATCTGATGCCGTTCCCACATTCACTGTAACCGGTGATGCGCTGTATGTACTGTTGTTGAAAATATCTCGGCTCACTTCCTGTCCATTTTCATAGACAACCTTCCAAAGTCTCGCCGTCTTTCCCGTATGTCCTGAACCACTCTTTGTCATCACGCCAAGTGAATCCCCGGACTCGACAAACTTCTTTCCTGCCGGTGTTGTGCTCAGCGTCTCGCTGACAAACTCAATACTCCGGTTCGAATTTCTTGTCTCTTTTCCATAAATTGTAAATGTAAGATTCCCGCCCGATATATATCCTTCAATATAAATCGGTGTCTCTGTATTATTCTTGAATTTTAAATCTTTATAGTCACCTGCGATTGCAGCATCCATAGATGGCTTCACATAATCTACCAGCATGGAATGTGGCTGTCTCTGCGTCACCTCCAGTTCCGCAAGGATCACGGCATTGTAAAGTGTTGTGGACACCTGGCAGATTCCGCCGCCCATACTCTGCACAACCTTTCCATTCTCATAAGAGCCGGCTTCTGTAAACCCATTCTCAGTTGTATAAGGCTCCATCGCTGCGTTGGCAGAGTATTCCTCGCCCGGCATCACCACAGCTCCATTGATATGTGCTGTTCCGGACTCAATGTTCTGGACTCTTCCGCCTCCGCTTCCACAATATGTCGTAAATGTTCCAAGTGTATCCTGAATCGTCTCCAGCTGCTCCCGCGTAACATCCGGTACATCTGAGACAGACACAAGATCTACAGATGCCTCTTTCTTATTCCATTTCTTATTCAAATATGTCTCAATGGCTTTTACTGAGGCTTCTGCATCAATCGTCTTTCCCTGAACTTCATCTGTAATGAAAAATGCGCCGTTCTCACGAGTAATCGTCGCATTTGTTGCCGCTTTTTCCAGTGGCTGTGCCTTTGCTTCAAAAACTGCTTTTGCCTTCTCGCTGTCAATCTGATATGCTGCGGAAATGACTTTCTTTTCTTTGTCAAGCTTTTTCACTTCAAAGTAACGACTCCAAATACTTCCATCTTTTCCGTAAGCAAGAGCCTTTTCTACAAGCTTATCCACATCTTTTATCGTAAAACCAAGCTCACCCAATGTCACCTGTACATTCTCTTCTTCTATGCGAAGCGAAATGCTCTGCTCCTGATATTTTTTAATCTTTGCTTCCACTGCTTTTTTGGCATCTGATTTTTTCATACCGGACACATTCACCGTCTCAATATAGACATTGTTATAAATCTCATTGTCCGCAATGCTCTTCACCCGGCTTCGAAAGACAAAATAAACAATTCCCAACACAACAAGAATCGAAAACGCAATGATTCCCGCCGTCGCAAGCACTTTCCGTCTCCTTTTTACGCTCATTTTCCGCTTTCTATTCTTTGCCGTTTTTTGCATAACCAATCCTCTCTACACTAAATATGGAATCACACTTGTTGCAACCATCGCCACTATAATAATCATGATCGTAATCGCCATGATTTTTCTTACTTTTTTGTCATAAAAATTCATTGATCACACCTCGATTTTATACATTTCTTTACATTTTAAACTCTTTACTGTATTTTTGCAAGAAACATTGTTGAAATCTTATTCCGTCTCGATTTCAGTTACTGCTGCCTGGTGCGTCAGCCTGCTTCTATTCTGATAATCAAATAAAATGAATTTCTCTTTTTCTTCACATGTCCCAAGTACATCATAATGGAATTTTTCAATATGAGTCATTTTTCGCAACTGTCTTTTATCGTATGCTTCGTATCCGATCAAATATTGATGCTCTTTTGATTCCGTCTCATAAAACGCATTCAGCCAGTCCTTTGACACTTCATGCTCTCCCGCAAATTCCGGTCGGTTTTTGACGTTCTCGCGAAAATACAGATCAAATGTCAAAAGTTCTCGGTAAAGTCTCTCGCGTTCTTTATGTTTCTCTCTGACAAATCCAAGTAAAATCTCATATCTTGTAATTCTGGAATGACTCATCAGATGCAGTTCATGATTCTCATAATATCTGCCAAGTTCCTGATACAATACAAATGGTGATGCATACTCTTCTTCCAATTTTCGCAGGCAATACGAAAACTGCCCACTGTTATAGTAGACCTCCACCATCTCTTCCACACTCTTTAACCGCATCATCTCTTCATATGACAGCCAGTTTGTGTAGAGCACCTCATACGGCGGCCGGCTCTTATATACAAGTCCATAACGTTCCTTCTGCGATTCCATATAAGAACCTTTCAGCACTTTCAAAAATCCAAGCTGAAGCTGTTCCGGATGGAGCCGATACACATCATCAAAAGATTTTTGAAAACTCTCCATACCTTCATACGGAAGTCCTGCGATTAAGTCCAGATGCTGATGCACATTTTCCCCCTGATTGATGCGCTGCACAATACGTGCCACTTCCTCAAACCGCATCGTTCGCCGAATCTCACGAATCGTCTGTTCATTTGTAGACTGCACCCCGATCTCAAGTTGTATCAATCCCGGACGCATCGACTCAATCAGCTTCAATTCTTCTTCATTCAGCAAATCCGCCGCCACTTCAAAATGAAAATTCGTGATCCCTTTGTCATGCTCCTTGATATATTTCCAAATGGCAATCGCATGCTTATGATTACAGTTAAAAGTTCGATCCACAAACTTCACCTGCGGCACTTCCTCATCGATAAAAAACTGAAGCTCTTTTTCTACCAATTCAAGTTTGCGGAAACGCAAACATTTGTCTATCGAAGAAAGGCAGTAACTGCAGGAAAACGGACATCCTCTGCTCGACTCATAGTAGATGATCTTATTTTTAAAATCTGCCATATCATGGTACACAAACGGAACCTCACTCAAATCCATAACTTCACGCCATGAATTCTGTAAAAATTCTCCCTCTTCTCCACGGTAGGCAATTCCTTTAATCTCCGAAAGCTGCATATCTTTTCCGTGATAATACTCCACCACTTCCAAAAATGTCTTTTCTCCCTCTCCGAAGATCACTCCTGTCACTTCCGGAAGACGTTCCAGCACATCTTTTGTATCGTAGGATACCTCTGGACCACCCACCCAGATTGGAACACTCGGGAATATCTTTCCAAGCTCTCGAACCAGCTCTTCCACATAAGACAGGTTCCATATATAGCAGGAAAAACATAAGATATCCGGTTTTTTCTTATATAAATCCATCAAAATATCGTCTATCTGCTGATTGATCGTATATTCTGCAATCTGTATCTCATCCTTATACTGCTGCGCATACGCTCTCAGACTGTACACAGCCAGATTCGAATGAATATATTTCGCATTAATCGCCGCCAAAACAATGTTCATAACATATCTCTCCTTTTCTTTTTGTATCTGAAAATCAAATTTCCTGATATAGTAAAAATGCTATTGTATAGACAATCTCAAACTGTCCATACAATAGCATTTTTCTTTTCGTGCGTTACACTTCGAACTCGCTCCATGAACGTTACTTTTGCAGTTAACTCAGCCCAGGCACCCTCACGGCACCCGGAAGGTTCTGCTTAGTGCTGCTTCGTTCCCGACCTGACACGGTTCACAGATTCCCGTCGCGTGAGACCCAAACATCAACGCCACTTTCAAAAGGCAGCTCCACAAATAAAAGCCCTCCGTGTAACATCACCCCTACTATAGCGGATTGTAGGTACAAGGCACCGCTAACGCCCCGGCTGCACGAGTCTATATTATACTCTCCAGACAGTATATTTGTCAATGCCATTCATTAAAATCGATAAATTCTATCATCAGAATGTTATTTCACCTCAGCTTTTCGTTTCTCCCTCAGTTCTTTAAAAAAGTTTTTCATCAGCGCAATGCATTCTTCTTCCAGCACGCCTATTTCCAATTCTACCTGATGGTTGAATTCTTCCATCTGCAGTAAATTAAGAATCGACCCCGCGCAGCCCGCTTTTGGATTCATACATCCTACAACAACCTTCTTCATTCTGGACTGTACAATCGCTCCCGAGCACATCTGACACGGCTCCAGTGTCACATACATTGTGCAATCCTCAAGTCTCCAGTCGTCCATTTTCTTGCTCGCTTTTTTGATTGCCATCATCTCCGCATGTGCAATCGTATTCTTATCAATGGTTCTGCGATTGTATCCGCGTCCGATAATCTTATCTTCGTAGACGATCACACACCCGATTGGAACCTCTCCAAGTGCATATGCCTTCTTCGCCTGTTTAATCGCCTCTTTCATATATTTTTCATCTTTATTCATCATACACTCACCTTTTGTATTTTGCAAATTCAGACTTCCAAATAGAACTCGTTCTTAATTATACTGATTTCTTCTAAATCTGTCGACACCAATATCCAAAATCATCAAACGTATTCTTCTCTTCTGCCGACAATTCAAGGTCCGCATCCATAACACGGTGAAATTGCGGAAATCCAAATGCTCTTGCTGCTGCCTGTTCTTTTTCATGATAAATTCCAGGCACACCGATCCATCGATTTTCCCCTTCCTCAATATACAGAAGATGATGGTAATTATAAAATCCATGCAGCAAAAAACTGTTATTCGCAAGATGCCACTGTGTTCTCGGAAGTCTTGCAATGTCCTGCCTCTGAATCTTCTCATATGTTCTTGTCTTCGGCGGGATATATTTTTCTATTTCCTCCTGAAATTCCTGTTGTTCTACCAGTTTCTCCACATGCTCGATCAGACTCTCTCTTACTTTCGGTTCCTCTGATTGTTGTCTCTCCTCTGGCACAGCTTCAGTCGCTGCCTCCTCCGGCATAGCTTCAGTCGCTGCCTCTTCCAAGACTTCCCTCTGCCCGGTCGTCATATGTTCCACATCCGCCGCTTCTTCTTCCCACATCGCAGCATATGTTTTTTCCGATGCATTTCTCAAAATAATCCCTGCAAGCTTGTCAAACATTTCCTGTCCACCTGCATCTTCCGGCTCAAATTTCAGGATATAATTAATCATCGGAGCCTCTCCTTCAATTACCCCTTGCGGAATTCCGATACAGTCTCCTCCTTGCACATAGAATACAAACACCTCCAATTTCTTTTTCTGTCCAAAATCAAGGTTCTTTCCATGTATATGAATCGCACATTTATCCATTCGTTTTTCTAGCTTTATAAAACCGACATTGCGGATTCTGTTTCCATTCTCATACTCGTACAAATAGCGGATGACCTGTTTCATAATTTGATTCCTTTCTTCTTGTCTCTATAAGACACTTTATTCACATCGACAAAAGAAAAGAACTAAAAAGCGACGGCATACCGCCATCGCCTTATCTATATAATTGCATTCATCTCCTGATAAAGCCGTTTTGCATAGCTGTCTGTCATTCCACAGATATAATCCGTCACAAGGAGAAGTCTGAGATACAGTTTTTCCTGCTCACTTTTCCCCTTTGCATGACAATGATAAGCACTCTTATAATTTTCTGAGATAAACGAGACAATCCGTTTATCAATCTCGCTCAACTCCTCATCCGTATCATAATCAATCACTGCTTTTACAAATTTATCCAACAGAAAATCAAGCATGACCGACTCTGCCATCTCCATCTTATAGATGACCGATGTAGAAAACACTCTTCGGTACGCAATATCTCCCAGAAGATTCATCAATTTTTCTCCATATGTCCCGTGGAACAAATCATAACCATACTCTCCGTCCATAATCTTCTCATAGTTCGAAGTAAATCCATATGTTGCACAATTGATCAAAAATCCCTGCATCTGCACAATCCAGTTCTTCACTGCATATTCTTCTGGATTTTCCACTTTTCTTCTCTGCCCACTTGCATATTTTGCTTCTAATTTTTCCAATGCATGAAAAGAAACGGCACTTTCCTCTTTTTCCAGAGCTGCTAATTCTTCTTTCAGTTGATGATAGGAAAGAAAACCTTTTATAAAGGCATCTTCGATATCTGCTGTTTTGTATGCGATATCATCCGCAGCCTCCAATATATATGTGAGCGGATGACGCCTTCCGTTCGTTCCGGTCTCCTTGGAAATCGCCTCATAAAGTTCCTGATCGGCATAGTAATACCCAAGCTTTTTATCCTTGATATTTCCCGTTGTTTTATCGATTTTCAGAGAAGAAACCGGATATTTTACAATCGTTCCAAGCAGTGCATATGTCAGGTTCATCCCATGCTCATCCACAAGATAGTGCAGTTTACTGACCAATCTGAGCGCCTGTGCATTTCCTTCAAAATGATAAAAGTCCTGACACATCTGTTTCTCCAAGACCTGATCTATCCGCTCTCCACGAAACAGCAGCGCCGGCAGGTTTCTCCTGAACCAATCCCGAATCACCGTCTCACCAAAATGTCCAAACGGCGGGTTTCCAATATCATGTATCAGGCCCGCGCACTGTAAAATATTACATATCTCTTCCTTCATCTTCGGTGTAAAATCCGAATCTTTCTGATATGCCAAAATCGATTCTCCAATATTCTGTCCCAACGATTTCCCAAAAGAAGACACTTCCAAAGAATGTGTCAGTCTTGTCCTGATAAAATCACTTTTATCCAGCGGAAATACCTGTGTCTTATCCTGAAGTCTTCGAAACGAGGCACTCCCAATAATGCGATGATAATCTTTTTCAAACTCACTTCGAAGGTCCGCCGCCTTACTCCGACCGCCAAACTCTCTGTTTCTTTTGCTCGATAATAACTGCTCCCACTTCATACTTTCACCCCTTTCTTTGCCAATTGACTGTTTCTCTAATCCAAATAAATCGGCGGGTCATAATCTTTTCCGAGAAGCGCTTTTTTCCTCTCCTGATACCCTAGAAATGCCCACTCTGTCATATCTGTCCATTTATGCTGTTCCTGATCATATACCTGTACATAGCCGATCCGCTTTGGATGCATTCGTACACTGTTTGTCTGGTATTCTTTTCCCGTATACGGATTGATCTCGCCAAGAACCGGTGTTTCCGGCTCTTTCTTCTCTGACTCTTTCTTTGTATCCGCAGTTCGAAACTTTGGTTTCCGCATATAGCCTCTGATTCCGCTAAATCCGGTTCTCTTCTCCTTTTCTTCCACCTTTTTCGGAATTTCTTTAACAGGCTCTGGCTCTGACACTGGCTCCAATTGAAGTTCCTCGCTCATTTTCACTAGCTCGCCAACCGTAATATCTCGTTCGGCGGCATGCTTCTGCGATTGTGGTTTTCCTTTCTTAATCTGTTCTTTTTCCGTCTCCATTTCTATCTGTTCCATTATACTCAGCCGGAAAGAACATCCCAATATCTCTGCAATCATACGCATATCCTGTTCCTGAAAATTATCTCTTTTGAGCCGCTGCGTCATATTCTGTCTGGACATATTTTTCCCGGTTCGTTCCTCAATCTGCTCTGCCAGCTCTTTGATCGTCATCCCCTTGCGACTTAAGATAATTTTTACCTGTTCACCAAATGTCAGATTCTCCATGTCCGATTCCTCCTTAGTAACTCTCTTCCAAATACTCTTCCAATGTCACACCTGATTCCATAATTTCCTTTGCGGCTTCCTGGCCTACATACCGATAGTGCCAAGGCTCATAGATAATTCCTGTCTCGGCTGTTTTTTCCGGCGGATAACGAAGAATAAACCCATACTTATAACAGTTCTCTTCCAGCCATTTTGCCTCTTTTGTCTCCGCCTGTTTTTCATCCAGCTCCGAGTATTGATTTGAAATAAGATCAAGCGCAAGTCCAAGTCCATGCTCACTTGTCCCCGGAAGCGCAACACTCATAGCAGTGTCACTGTACGCTTCCCAGTAATTCATCCCTGTATTCAAACGATCCTGAACAGATGAGTTAAATACCTGCTCCTGCTTTTCGACCGAACGATACGCAGAACAGATAATAATGTTCATTCCATCCGCCTCTGCTGCCTTCAACATATTATTGAGAGGCTCTGCGATTCTTGAATCCACACTATATCCATCCGCCACCTCCGTAAGCTCCGGAACATATCCTTCCGTCATTGGATGCGATGAATTCACAAGCACCATATTCCACGGCAGTTCCTCTTCTTGCTCTGCCTGTTTTTGCTGCAGCTGCTCTAATTCTTTTTGTACTGCCTTTGTCTTTTTCTGCTCTTCCTTTTGAACCTGCGCTGTCACCTTTTTAATCTGCTTTTCTGCTTGTTTCTTTTGTCTTATACCGCCAAATATATTTCCAAACACCAGACCCAACACCAGACAACTCGCTCCGACAACTATGATCTGCTTTCTCTTTCGACTCATTCGTTTTATTTTTCTTTTCACCAAACCGCCATAATATCTCAACACTTTGGAAATCTGCATAACTTTCTCCTCTTTTGCCTCTATAATTCAATCTTTTCTATTGTTTTTGAAAACTCACTGCAATTAGAACACACTGCAATTTTATAAGGAATATCGGCTATCGTATACTCTTTAAAATAATATCTCTGAGGAAACTCTTCCGGCTGTTTTAGCAAGTACGGACTTCCCTCTTTCGAAAATCCAATCTCAAACTGATCCAATCCTAATTTCATCCCAAGCCGGGTCGCTTTCATAAAACTTTCTTTCAACACCCAGTAGCGATAAAACTCCTCCGCTCTCTCCACTTCCGTATTCTGTTCTACAATTCTTTGAAATTCGGACGCACAAAAAAAACGTCTGGCAACATCCAGTCTCACCTGCTTGACACCTTCGATATCGCATCCGAGATGCCATATTTGACGTTCACTGTCCACAACAGAGCAAAGTACATACTGTCCGGAATGTGACAGATTAAAAACCGCATTTTTCGACAATCCATATGTTCTGCGCATCTTCTCATACAGTACCCACACGCCCACGCTCAGAGCTTTCCCTTCCTGGTAAACAATTTTATCCGCCTTCTCTTTCCGAAAATCCGGAACTATTTTATAGTATTGTAAATATTTTTCTTTCTCCAGCAGAGATGTTACATCTGCAATCCATGTTCTAATCATATGTTTAATTTCCTCACATCATATAATACCACATGTTATATTTTCTTTACTATAGAAATTTTTTTATTTCTATACCAAAAAGGACAGATTATTCTCTGTCCTCACTTCATAACTTTACTTCGCAATTTCCCCCAGATAAAAATCTGAAAATACATATACGCTTTATCAAATACAAACAGACCTGCCTGTGCTCCGATCAAGACAATCCAAAACATCTTTTCTACTGCTTCTTCTGCCAAAATCAAAGTCGGAAAAATGAGCAGCACCGGAATAAACATGGCATTAAAGATTATGTATTTTCCAATCCACACCGCAACTGTCTTTTTCTGAATCTTGGAACTTTGGGCAACCTTCTCCCAAAGGATCTCGCTCAACACCAAATAAATTCCCATTGCAAGAAATGTAATACAGTACAGACGATTCGGCGCCACAATCAGCCCCACCAGAAAACTTGCTGCCAAAAACGCTGCACCTGCCTTGATTCCCCATTCCCGCAATACAATCCCGACACAGAATGCCGCCGCTGCGATCAGAAACAGGCTGCTTGTCTCAATCACTGCACTCAACACAAGTAAAATGACCGCAAATGCTGCGAGCACTCCTGTGAATGCCATTTTTTTCGCATTTACATGCATGAGCAAAGATCGCCTCCCATACATTCGCACAGTGTGTCTGCACACCATAAATCACAACATAAGTTTCCCGTTCCATACGATGGACGACCATAGCCATATCCCGTATTCTGATAACGTTGTCCTCTAAACTGCAACTGATTTGCATAATTTACATATTCCATATTGTTCGGCTCCATTGCCGCAGCCTGTTTCGCATGATCTACCGCCACGAGATTATTCCCCAAACCCATGTTGGCTATCGAGCTGTAATAATACCACATCGCATTTCGATTCGGTATATTAGAAAGCACATTTAATGCCTCCCGGAAACGCCGTGTATTAATATAGTTTCTTGCCGCCTGAAGTTCCACAGTCTCCTGACTACCTCCGGAATAAGACTGCTGCTGACCACCTGTGTAAGATCCTGAAAAACCGCCCTCCCGTTCCTTCATAATCTGATCATACGCTTCCTGAATCTCTTTAAACTTTTCCTCTGCCAACCCTGACAGCGGATTGTCTACATACGAATCCGGGTGATACTTTCTGCTCATCTCCCTGTATGCTCTTTTTACTTCATCGTTACTTGCACTTGGTGAAACACCTAACACCTCATATGGATTTGCTATCATAATCTTCTATTCCTCTTCTTTATTTTTTTCCAACTGCTTTTTATCATACTTTTCCCACACGCCTACATACAAAATATTCCTCAGTATGTCCGCATCTTCAATACATGGCAGACGTTCAAACTGACTGGTACATTCTGCCAACACATAGGTCATCATCTCTTTACATCGCTCATCAAAGTCCGGTTCCCCGTACAGCGAAATCAACGCATTATAACTGCCGCTTTCTAAATCTTGCTCAACATCGTCATACGCATCTAAAATATAGATAAACTTTCCAAGATAAAATCCCATCCTACGCAGAGTTTTCTTCCACACATCCTGCCTGTAAGTCAATAGTTCTGCCATCAACTCCCCAAAATATCTTGCCGTAATATCAATATTCTCTTCTTTCTGCCCCTCACATGCCTGCAGTTTTTTTAGACAGCTTCGAATTATCCGGCATTTCTTTGGATATTTTTTTTCAATCTCAAGATATGTCTTTCGGAATGCCCGAACTCCAACAAGTCCCGCCTTGCTCTTCTCATCTTTCCAATCATCCACAAAATGAAAATAGGTCAGCACAATATTCATATCTGCCGCGTATTCGGTAATCTCATTATATAACATCTTCTGCTTTTTCGCCGGATGCACCACACATCGGTGCTCTTCAAAATTCATGTCACTCTCATAAAGAGAATGTAACAGAATCACAAGAAATGTCATATCATAGGTCAACGTCAACTGTCCTAAAAATCCATGCTTTTCTCTTAAGACTTTACACAGTCCACAATAATACGCCTTATATTTGTAAAAATCTTTCATCTTCAGTTCCGGCTTATACGCTGTCACATATCCAAACAAGATTTTTCCCTCTTTCCAATCAAATCATTTTCAAAAGTATCATTGACATTTGCATATCTCGCTCATTATATCATACTCTGATTTTCTTTTGGAGTATTTTATAAATATTTAATGTTCTTATACAAAAAAATCACCGCCCCCGGAGCTTCTTTGTCTCCAAAAACAGTGATTTCTACCTGCGCCTTCAGGGGTTCGAACCCTGGACACCCTGATTAAGAGTCAGGTGCTCTA
>OASZ01000269.1_pt1 | contig 62093 bp, 52 predicted proteins | sample 1501241 | NCBI WGS metagenome assembly OASZ01 (sample SAMEA2579926, study PRJEB22360) | human gut metagenome | biome: human gut; feature: human-associated habitat; material: faeces | place: Denmark | collected 2008/2010 | reverse complement strand
GCTGATTGCCGAGCAAAACCCGGCGGTGCTTACTTCTTGTCAGTAGGGGATACCGATATCTCCGCCACTACTGACGCTAGGTTAACTATACAATTCATCTCGCTACCTGCATTTCATTTAGAGGTTAGGAGAATCCTTGTTTTTTTATAAAACTGCCCTCCTTCCTAAATCAGATATTTCATATATCATTTTTTAGAAGAGAAACATTTTTATAAAAAAAATTTAGTTGTTAAAACCTGATAGAATTGCATACCTATCAAATTTTGACTACCATATAAAAATCAAATACCTCTCACTCAATCTCAATTACCTGACCTAGATAAGAAGTTCTTGCATTAACCGCTAATAATATGTATTTTTGATTTTGATGAAGATTTGAGAATAAATGCAGGTATTGCAGAGCAAAATTATTTTTGCAATCTCCGATTTGTTTTAAAGGAAAATGTTTAAGAAAAATTCTTGAAAAGTTCACATAAATGACAAAACAGAAGTTATATGAGACGCATAAAAAAGAATCGAATTCCAAAGTTGTCTATCAGTAATAGCAGAGTAACACGCCCATAGGAGCGACTGCACCGCATAGGTGTGGAGACTTCATACAAAAAAGGGACTGTAAAATAAGTCCCTATTAGCCGTTTATAAGAAATATAGATAAGAACTAATAAAAAGGAAGATACAAAAATAATAAGGAGAACTAATATGGGAGCATGTTTTACGGTAAATCTCGAACTTACTTTTTTAGACGAAGCTGCCGCTGTAAAAGCAATGCAGGAATACATCCATACAGCAAATGCTGATTTTGGATTAGAAAAACATAAGAAAAGAAGCGTTGGAAGGGAAATTGTAAGGAAATATTGTTTTAATCCCCAGCCGGTATCTTTGCGAAGGCTGATTGCCGAGCAAAACCCGGCGGTGCTTACTTCTTGTCAGTAGGGGATACCGTTTTTTCTCCGCCCACTACTGACGCTAGGTTAACTATACAATTCATCTCACTACCTACATTTCATTTAGAGGTTAGGAGAATCCTTGTTTTTCTTATAAAACTACCCTCATCCTTAAAACAGATATTTCATATATATCATTTTTTAGAAGAGAAACATTTTTATAAGAAAAATTTAGTTGTTGAACTGTTTATTATTTACAGAAGATTTTTGGTAAAAATATCCGTGGAAAAAATGCGGAAAATGATCTTATCATAGATTCTCATGGAAATGTCGTACCGTTTACAGCCGCTTGTTAAACAAAGAAGGATCATCTCTATACAGAGATGGTCTTTTTTGCGGTTTCTTAATCGCACCTATAGGTGCGATTAACATTCGCAGATATACTTGCGATGATAGAAACGCATATATATATGTGTAATATTCTTCGCAGTCAAAAAGAATCGGATTCTTTTCTTAAAGTAACTTTTGTTTCTATTCTGTGTTTTTCTCATGAAAATCCTGCGAAATCGAAATCGGATAACACAATCATATTATATAAAGCTCGGACAAAAAAATTCATCTTATCATGTCGGATACCGTAACATAGCCGAGCATCCCTAACGTATTACCCGGTATCCTATGATACACTGCCGAAAAGCGGCAGAGAAAGGAAAATAGTGATACCTCCCCGAACGACTGGCGTCGGACGGGGCTTCCCAACCTTTAGAGCCGGGAGTTCCATTATCTACCGATCCAGCATGAACTTAGTACCTCTCTCCGCAGAAAGAAGAACCACATCCATGTCAACGATAGACAGGTGCGGGGGCATCGCCGCCACGGACAGGAACTTTTGCCTTTTCCGTGACACCAGGTCCTTGACAGACTCTGGATCTTATTAACAGTTCCAATCTATAACTCAGGCCGCCATTGGCTGGCCGTTGTTCACGAATTCCCGTAACGTACTTAGGGTACGGAGCGGTGTGGAAGGAAGCCCGTCTGCTCCCTTCTTCTGATATTCCCTTAAGAAAAACCTGGCACCGATGTTCTGTGCTGCTGACAGGTCGCAATTATAGATCTTCCCATTCTGGAACGTACACAGACTGTAGTTATATACTTTCTTTCCATGTTCGAAATGGTAGATGCTGTGCCGGTCTACTACCCCGGATCCATCAAAGGCGTATTTAGAAGTTCCCCATGCACAGACACGGGAGAGCCGCATTCCCAGACGGTGTGCTTGTAACTCTACTCTTTTTTGCACATCGTTCTTTCTCCACAAGTGGATCCTCTCACGGAACTTCTTCCCCCGGATCTTCCCTTTGGAATCCAGATACTCAAATACGATACAGTCCACACTATATAAGACAGCGACTTCTATCAGTTTTCTAGCTGTTTCGATCGACAGGGCACGGTTTGCATTCCGTATCCACCGGTAGACACAATGGCTTTTCTTCCCTGCCTGCTGGTACATACGCTTCCGGTTGATCATATGATTAAGACGGTCTTCTTCACATGGAAGGTGGATCACACCTTTTGCATGGACAGTACCGTCTGCTTTCATGACGCACCAGGAGGCTGCGGCATTGATCCCCAGGTCTACAGCAAGGATCCGGTAAGCAAGTTTATCTTCATCCTGCACGAGTTCCCGCATCTCTTTGAATGAAAACCGGATCTGGTATCTTCCTCGGACTTTATCTACCACAGGAGAGAGCATCTTCCTTGTCTTGCACAGATGCATCAGATATCCTGCGTCAGAAGCACTGATCTCGAAATAATACCAGTCCCAGGTCTTTCCGTTGTACAGCTTTAACCCGATCTGTCCCTCTGCCAGATTGGACATCTTCCGTTCCTGGTCGTAGAAAGTCAGTTCGTATCTCGAAGGAAACCCTATCTTTGGTTCCACGCCCCGTTCTGCCGGAGACAGGGCTTTCCAGTTCGCATGGTTGGACCGGTACGACTTTACCATCCCGACCGCATCTGCGATTAGGGCTCTTCTCATATATGCTGGCATGTTTGAAAAGCGGATATCAAACTCTGGATATTTTGGAGCTTCTTTCTTACTCCCATGGAGCAGGATATCAAATGCCCGCCTGCGCTCCTGTGCTTTTACATGATCCCATTCTTTTAAGGCAACATCGACACAGAACCGTAACGCTTCAAGACAGATCTCTGCCGTCTGCTGCATTGATCTGTCATCGACTCTGCGTTTTCTGGAGATGTTCAGTTTCTTTGTTTTCCTGTCTGGCACCGCATCCAGCTGGTGTTTGATCTTTACTGTATAACAGGTATGGATCTCCATCTTTTTCGTATCCTTCGCTGCCATGGTCTCTCCTTTCCATATATCTCATTTGACATATTGATTCTTTTTATATTATACTATATAATAGTACCAAACACAAGTACGATTTACAATTACCTGGAGGGTATTTTTATGAAAGAGTATATCAGGACAAGACATTCCGTTTACCTGCTCACTTACCATATGGTCTTTGTCACAAAATGGAGAAAACCCGTGATTACAGACGAGATTGGGGATTTTATGGTCTCAACAGCAAAACGCTTATGCGATGGCTACGGGGGAGAACTGATCTCCGGAGAAACAGACAGAGACCACATCCATCTTCTGGTATCCCTGCCGCCATCTAAGAACATCACCGATATCGTCCGCAGCTTAAAGACGCAGCTTTCCAAAGAAGTTCATGCACACCCGGAATACGACCGGATAGTAAAAAAACAGATCTACGGAAATGCCCCGCTGTGGTCTCCTTCGTATTTTGTAGCAACGACTGGCTCTGTTTCCATGGATGTTGTGAAGCAATATATCGAGGGACAACGCACAGATGAACATAAACGCAAATATGAAAAGCGTTCGTTAGACTATTGGAATTCCCGGCTCTAAAAAAAGAGACTCCCGAACATTCGGGAGTTTTTCTCTTAGTCTCTGACAGCCATACTCTCGGTTCCCGAACCCCGAGCGACTTCGTCGGTCTGAGGTTTGCCGTATGGAAATTTATCATATTCCCCATCACACACATAACTTTCAGCAAGAATTTCTGCATCTTCCTTTGATATTTCAACTCCCATGTCCTCTGCATGAGATAAAATATCATCTGTTACATGTTCAGCCCAGACCATTCGGTAAATTTTATCTTTTTCAATTGCCGAAAGTTCGTTAATCTTACTTTCAGAAACATCCGAATCCGTAAGATAAGCATTTATTTTTCTGAAATTTTCTATTTTCTTCTTAGTATCTTCCAGCCTCTCCATGTTGTGCGCAGCAAAAATGCTTCTCGCTTTAGCGAAATTATTTTCTTCAAGATAGACAACCATGATTTCTGAAATCAATTCTTTTGTAATACCGATTTCTTCTTTTAATACCTTTTTTCTATATGTATAATGGTCATCTACAAAATACGCTTTTGCTGTTTCTTTTTTCACAGGAAGTTTGTATACCTCAATCTCAAAGTTTCCTACCCCAAACTTTGCCTTAAAAACGTAAATATCCTTTCTTGTCATTTTTTAGTCCTCCTTGTATTTGAATTTTTTATATTTTTAATATGTTTATACTTTATTTAATAAAAAAACAGACCACCATTAGTAATCTGTTTTTTATCAGAAACTCTGCTATGTCTGAGATTAGCTTGGAATGTAGTCTTCCTTTTCAATCTCAATTTTTATCAGGCGTTCCCATTTTCTAAAATGGAATTCCAGTTTATCTTCTGTTCCATCCTGCTGCGGAACGAGCACTCGGTCATTAACAGCTGTAATTACAGGTTTGTCTCCGGCTAACTCCAGAAACTCACGCTGCAGTTCAATTGGAGCGACAATTGCAATGATATCATTTGCTTCAATCTCTGCTTTTAATTCTTTTGCCGAATGAATCGTTTTGTTGATCTGATTGATTTCAACATCGCCAAGGGAATTTTTCTGCTCCTCTGTCATAGCATGACGGGAGAACCATAATACTTTCTGTTTCATTTTTTAATCTCCTTTTCTGGTGAATTTTTTACACTATTAATATGTATATATTTTAAATTTTACTTTTCCACAACATATTTGTTTTAATCCCCAGCCGGTATCTTGCGAAGGCTGATTGCCGAGCAAAACCCGGCGGTGCTTACTTCTTGGCAGTAGGAGATACCGATATCTCCGCTCCCTACTGCCGCTATGTTAACTCTACAATTCATCTCACTACCTACATTTCATTTAGAGGGTAGGAGAATCCTTGTTTTTCTTATAAAACTATCCTCCTTCCTAAAACAGATATTTCATATATATCCTTTTTTAGAAGAAAGATATTTTTATAAGAAAAAAAATTACTTGTTAAAAGAATCCGATTTCACAACAAAACCTCCGTACATATGCACAGAGGTTTTGTTTAATGGGAATAATATGTTAATTTACGATTTTTTGCAAGAAAGTACGTATATTCAATATACGTGATGAATTGCCTGCTTTAGCTGACAAAGACCAATCCTCTGTTATGTCTTCATATCCGGCATTTTGCTGCCGGAAAATTCTGCGTACTGCCGACAGAACGGTAATACTTTCCGTTCGTTAGCTGTCCGCTTAAGATATAACGCCGATTTTCATGAATAAACTCAGCACCCGGCATCTCTCTTGTCATTGTAGCTGCGCTGGCTCTTTTTCACAGTAAGTCCACTACCTTAGTTTTTCCAGTGTGCAGTAATTTGTCCATATGTCGTTTTCTTGTTGTCGGCATCTGCGGTCTCCCGTCCATGCCTAACACATAGATATATTCTGACATGTTGCTTCCTTTCTTATAGCTGTGCAGTCTCACAGAGATAACGGTATCCCTGCATCAGTGATAAGCCTATGCACAACAGATAAAATGTTTTCTTAGACTCGGTGCTGGCTCTGCAGAGTCCAGGACTAGAAATATCCTAGAGTGCCACCCAAGATGGACGCCAGCATCATGTCTCTGCTCTTCTCTCTAACTACAAATTTCCAAGCTTACAAGCTCGGTTATTTATAGCCGAGTAGTTGACCTGCTTCCGTTTCGCAGAATTCTGTTATTACTTTTTTTATAGCAGCTATAACATCAACTTCTGTCATATCTTCGTCTGCCATCACTTTATAACACTGATAAGAATTGTTGACTGTATCGGTTACAATAAGAGGTACTGTTTTCATTTTCCTTCCTCCATTTTCTTCTTGTATTTCGCCGCCATATATGTAATATCTTCTTTTGTGAAAATATCTGTATTTATGGCAAGATTCAATGCGACAATTGCATCTAGCAATCGACCTTTCGTATGTTTCTTTTTGAGGTACCCGTTAGCTTGTGCTATCTGGCAGGCAGCAATAGATACTTCGCTGGCACTCATAGCAATCTCCATATATCTTTTTTCCTGTTCTGTCATGCCGCAATTCCTCCTTTGTCTTTGTTTAAAAGGGTATCTGCTGAAACATTTAACACCCTTGCGATTGCACAAAATGTGTCAATACTTGGTAGACGATCACCTTTTAAGATCTGATATAGTGTTGATATTGCTATTTTTGTTTCTTTGGCAAATTTTTCCTTGCCTAGTTCTCTATTATTGAGCGCTTCCTTTAAATTTTTTGAAAGTGCCCACACATCTAAATACTGTTGTGATGCTACTTCTTCTTTCTCATTCAAACCTAACAGATAATCCACTGACACATGAAGAGCTGATGCAATTAAAACAATGGCTTCTAGCCGCATTTGATGTCTGCCATGAATATAACTATTGATTGTCTGCCTTGTTGTTCCAGTCTTTTTTGCTAATTCGGATTGGCTGACGTCTCTCTTTTGGAGGACGATATACATTCTTTCTTTTGTATCCATATTTTTCTTCTCCTAATTTAACGGATTTATATTATCTAAAATTTTATTCATTGAATGCTTTCTTATATAATCTTCAGTATTTTTCCCATATCTATAGTAAATCTGTTCTACTCCACCTTCCGGAAAACCACAGAAATAGAAGTACTTTTTCAATTCTTCTATTTCTTTTTTATTTTCTTCTGTAAGTTCTGGGTAGTTAAAATAGATATACAATACATCATTATCATCCTGGCTAATATCCTTATTTGTAACAGAAATATGTATTGCTTTATGATGTCCATACGGAGAGTATTCAAAATTATAATCATCAACAATCCCCGTCCATACACAATGTTCTATTTCACCTTCATATCCTACTAGCTTCACCTTTGTGTTGCCGCCAGTAACAGATAATACATCTTCTATAGTAAATATTTGTTCGTGATTATCTTTTGACATAGGTTTAATTTGTGTTTCTGAACTAGGTATAATCCAACCATCTTGCTTTTTCCAAGTCGCTGTAGCTGAGTTAAATTGATAATTCCACGGATATTTATCACCATAATATTCAATGATTCCCTCTTTGATATATGGATTAAAAAGATTAAGAAATTTTAATGTTTTTTCCTCATTCCAAATTTCCCTTTCTTCTTCATACAAATAAATAATATCTTCTCCTCTGCATCTGTCTGAATAGAATGTTATGTTTATATTTAATTCTTGTATGGCATCTTCTATGTCACACTGAATATTAAATCTATCTCCGGGTGTGTTTTCCTCTTTTAATATAATTTTGCCGTGTCCACGGGTTTCTATTCCATTTTCGTATGTAATCTGTCCTTCCTGTCTCTTCCATTTTTCAGACAAAGGAACGTATACATATCGCCAGTACTCACGTTCATCTTCATTAAAATAAACAAAGCGCCCTTCTGTGATGTAGGGAGCAAGATATGCTAGAATTTCTAACGTATTTTCTTCATCCCAAGAATCTGACCCTTCGTTAATTTCCATAATACTACTTTTATTAGTAGCATCTAATCTAATCCGAAACGTTAACTCAACCATGTCCAAATCGTCTTTTTTCTTTTTCAAACCTTCCTGTATCTGCGAAAAATTTACTGCTGATAACTCCTTTTTCAAAGTTACCTCGCCACTTCCATATACATAGTCTCCCATTTCTTTTTCCTCCTTATTTTGAAATTTTATTTTTGCATTTCTAATATGTCGGAATATCTGGAAATATTTTTTTACAAAACACTTGTCATATGGTCATGCCTTATACTTGTATAAGGTGTTCGGCGGCTGAAGGACATCCTGAGTATAAAAAAAGACCCAATGTAATCGGGTCCTAGTAAACAACATAATCTGTAACAAGATTATTCTTTCATTTTAATCCACAGTCGTTATAAAAATAACGATTCTGGCGTTACACAAATTTTATAAAAAATTTTTTTGTTAAATTATATAGTTAACTGCCAAAAAGTAATGATGTGTGTCTTCGCCTATTACTTCTTCTTTACAATAAATAGCATATTCCTCATGATAATCGAACAATACATATCCGTCTGGAATACTGTTTGTTACCTCAATATTTATTAGTCGTCCACCAAGCATCACTTTTATATAATTCTTCTTTTCCATAATTCTCCTCCTCTTTTTTATATATTATATCATAAATTAGATATGGCAGGGACTCTTTCTTTTATAAATCTTTGTCCGATGTTCATCGAATATCTGAAAATTTGGACAATGTGGATAAACATTCTTTACAAAGATTCAGACTCGGTTAAATGACCGCCGTACCTAGCAAGCTCTTCCCTGATTTCCCGGAGTCCTTTTTCTCCAATACTGCGGATAGCAAGGACTTCCTTTTTGCTGTAGCCAGCGAGTTCGGACAGTGTTTCTACCCCTCCTCTGAGCAAGCTTCTTTTTGCAGCGGCAGACATTCCCGTCTCCATAATCGGAACAGGCGGGATGTTATTGCAGATAAACTCATTTTCTTTTCGTACTGTTTCTTGTCCCGTTTGGATCATCTCCTGCATCTGTCCATATTCTCGGACATCTTTCCGAAGTTTTTTGTATTCCGGCAGCAGGCAGGCACAGCATTTGTATTGATAAAGTTTCCGCAGACTGTATCTTCTCCGTTGACCTATGTAGTTGCTGCTGACTCCCATCTCTTCTGCAATTCGGGTCAAGTTTTTCTTTTTCCCATCTTCCAGACCGTAATATTGGCTTAGTATAAAATAATCCCTTTTATTTAATGTGTTTTTAACCTCTTCAATGAAATCTTTCTGGCATTCCTTGTTAACTAAAAGATATCTGCCATCTTCTCCAACCTGCAGGACATCCTTTGCCAGCTTTTCAGCAGGAGTTTCCACATCTCCTAACAGGTTTCTGATATCTTCATCGGAAAACACATGCGAATGTTTCAGATATTGTTTAAAACAGAAATCTAATTCATGGCTTAATCCCTGTGCGGTAAGTCCTAACACCTCTGCCGCTTCCCTCTGTGAGAGTTTCCCATCTAGGATATCTCCCATGAATCTGGATAGTTGATCCAATGTTTCTTTGCATTTTTCTACTCTTTCTCGGTTCTGTAGTTTTCTTCCTGTTCTCATTCCGCTCTCCTTTACATCCCTTTCTTATTACAAATTATACCTTATTTTTTTGCAGCGAGAAAGTCTGATCCATGCAAAATGTATAACTTACTTGTGATGTGGTATGGAAGAGTGAAACAAAAAAAGACTGCCCTCCGGCAGCCTCCTTCTAATGGAAGATTGTAATTAATTTTCAAACACAAATCAGCATTTTTCCCAATCCCCGTATGCTTTATAAACTTTTCTCTTGCAAATTAGGGTTCTATTTGTGTCATATATCGGTGAATTTGTCAAAAGTCGAGAATAAGCTTCCATTAAACTTCTACAATAATCTACATTGCTGCATGGAATTGTTATTTGAACATACTTTTCTCGCCTTAAATTCCATATAAATCCCCAATATTCCATAGTTTCTTCTACCTTTTTTGTTTCATGACACTCATCCAATACAATACCGGAGTCATTCATCCAGCCAAACTCTGATGTAACAGTATTGACATCAATAATGTCCTTTTCCCCTAAGTCTAATGTACTTCTTAATACATTTTCATCAACAGAGCATAATGCTATAATCTTCATCTTTGTCCTCCTTATTTTGAAAAATATTTTATTGTGTTTAATATGAAAAAAGACTTTAATTAATTTTCAAACACAAAAAAGACTACTTTTTAGTAGCCTTTCCTTCATAACTTATTTGTCAGTCCTTGTTTTCGCCTAAAGCAGAACAAGGCTTCGGTCTTGTCATATGGACTACCAATGGGATGCTTTGTACTTGTGCAGGTGTTCCGGTCTAAAGAGTGTGTACCATTGCCAGCCTACGCAACTGGTAAAAGAGGCATTCTATTCTTTTGTTTATTTTTTCTCCTGTAGTTTCTGCTTCAAATTTCGAAAAACCACAGCCAATCACAGTAATCCCGATTATAATTACAGAAAATATAACAGTAACCACTTTTTTCATTGTAAACCTAAGACAGGAAATAAGAATTTTTATAAGAAATATTTCGTTTCCCAATTAAAGCATATTATATCTGTAAATTTTATTATTCAATTATAAGGAGGAATTTTTTATGGCAACATTTGAAAAATTGAAACAATTTGAACCAGGAAGAGAAGCAAAAACTGTTTTACTTTTACTGGACGTTACAGAAAAAGTAAATCGAAACGGAGGATCATATTGTCATCTCTTGCTTTCTGACGGAGAAGAACAGCATACTGCAACAATGTGGGATGTAAAAAAAGAGACATATGCTCATTTTGTAAACAACCTGATAGAGTGCGTTATCAAATCAGACGTATACAATAATACTCTTCGTTTTATCGTTACAAAGATTGTCGCTGCCCCAGAGGAGTTTAAAGTAGAAAATTTTATCATTTCTGCACCAATCGAATCAGATAAAATGTATAAAGCCCTTCTGGATACGGCCGCAAATTACGATGGTAAGGATTCCATTCTGTATAAGATTACCGAAAATATTTTTGAAAAATATAAAGAAAAACTCCTTTACTGGGCAGGTGCAAAAACAATCCATCATAACTGTTATGGAGGATTATTATATCATCTATATCGTATGACTCGCATGGGACTCGTTCTCTTAAAAGTTTACCCCTTGTATAAAGATGTGTTGATTACCGGCATTATCCTGCATGATATTGGGAAATTAAAAGAACTGAAAACCTCTCCACTTGGAGCGGCAGATTTTACAGCGGATGGTAATCTCTTTGGACATGTTTTCTTAGGGTTAGAAATGTTTGATGAAGCAGTCAGTGAAGTAAAAAAAGAATTCGATTCCATTTCTGAGGATGATGCAGAGAAAATCCGATTAGTAAAACACCTGATAGCCAGCCATCACGGTAAAACAGAATACGGAGCTATTGCAACTCCTGCTATCCCAGAAGCGATGGTTCTTAACTATTTGGACTTGATCGATTCTCGTATGGATATTTATGAAAAAAATAAGCCTTCCGAAGCTGGCACCATTTCCGAAAGGATATGGTCATTAGATGGATATATTTATTCTCCTGCTCTTTCTCTTCCAGAAAATAAGAATCAAAAATAATTTTCATACCAAATGACGCAAAAGAAGGGATCTATTTTATAGGTCCCTTTTTTGCACACAAAAAAGGATGTCCTATATGACACCCTTTTAGGAGTTTTTTATCTTTTTTTAATCATATATCAGCTTCACAATAGCGTATTGTTCTGGATGTCTTTTTACGTCTTCTAACACATCTTTCGGCATTATTACTGTCCAATTATCATCCTTGTCATGAACAGCATATTCTGTACCATATCCGAAGATATCATCTATACTTCGCATAGATGACCATAAATGCCATGAATCTGGAGTCCGTTGTTCTGTATGGAAAAGATTTTTAAAGTAATCCGATAATTTTTCAAATCCATTTTCTGCTGCACTATTTTCCAGCTTTTTGAAATTTTGCACAACATCTTCTTCTAATCTTTTATTCCATTTTTCTGCTTCAAATAAAATAACTTCTGTTTTTTTCTCTCCTAAGATGAACGTCTCTTCCCCAAAAGAATATTCTTTTATAATGCTTATATCTCCTTTAAAAGCTTCGCAAAAAGCCTTTTTTACACCGTAAAATCGGGCGGACAGAGTTTCTTCATCATCTCCAAAATAAGTAAAAATTGTAATAGCTACTCCCATTTTATTTTCCTCCTTTGTTTTTGAAATTTTCTACACCTATAATATGCTAACAACTATTATTTAAGATTCTTTCTAACTACAGCACTTTTGTGTTTTCTTTACACAGATATATGTGTGTTTTCTTTACACAGATATACCTATGTATTCAAATCACTTATATATACATGTTTTATTTCCATTCATATATCTGTTATTTTTTATCATAGATATATAAGTGTTTTATTTTCACAGATATAGCTGTGTATTTTTTTCATTTATATATTTATGACACAGAACCACTCATATAGCTGTGTATTTTAATCACACATGTATCTGTTATTTGTATCCATAACTTAGCTCAATTTATATATATATACTCTAGTTACACTTATACTTTTATAAAAATCTATATATCCTCTATCTTCTTTTTTCAATTTTTTCCAATCTTTTTATTATTATCTATAAATTCTTCTACATTTATTTCCAAATTGGAATCCATGTCATTTTTATCGTTGATTTTGACTATCTGCCTATACATTTTTAAAACAAAATTTTCACCATTTCCTTTATTGTTTTCACTCTCTTTTTGCTTCTTTACTTATTTTTCTTTTCCTTTTAAAAATCATTTTGCGTATAACTTATTATGCTTTTTGCTTTTTATGACAGCGGAATTATCCACAAAAAAATTATCTTTTTCTTTTATTCAAATTAAAAGTGTAGATATTTCAAAACAAGGAGGAACTAAAAATGAAGATGAAAAAATATTTTGTCCCTGACGGGAAAAAAAAATTTCTGACTACGGTATTAAACAGAGATGAAATTGATTACGATTTCATGGAAATTGATGGGAGACTGTACATATGGACTCCTCTATCTTGCAGACAATACAGGGTTATGTTAGAAGATGCAGAATGTGAATATGAACGTTCACTTCATAGATCAAATACCCCTATATATTCATTTCGGACATTAATGAACCCAGAGAAATTCCAAAGGCTAAAACTTTTAAATGCAGCCTACCACGGATTTGGTATATTGTCCAAAGATGTAGAACGATTTGAAAAAGCGGTTTGTTAGAAAATAGGAGGACGTTCCATGAACGAAAGATATGAAATACAAAGGGAATTAAAAAAATTTTTTGAGAAAATAACATTGGATAATTGTGGACATTTACTTCAAAATCATATTAACAAAACAGAGGAACAATTAAAAAATCGTCTTAAAAATAACCAAAAATTAGAAATTGTTTCCAGTTTTTATGGTTCAAAAGCGGCAATAATGCAACACATTAAAGATGACTTGCTTTCCGAAGATTGCTTAGAACAATTAACAGATTATTTTTTAGATCAAGAATGGAAGGATTCCTATTTTTTATATTTCCCAATACCAGAAGATATAAAAGCTATTGCTTATAGTTCTAGTAACAAACATAACTGGGATAAAGGAAATTTAAAATGTGAAGAGTATATAATTATTGTAAAAAAAGCAAAAAACTATATATATTCTGGCAAATGGACTATCACATCTATATTTCCATTCCCTGTTGGTTTTTCCTGCTGGTCATATTAATTTTTAATCTCAAAAGAAAAACGGAGTGTCTATACGCTCCGTTTTTTTCAACCTATAATTTTTTCTAACTTTTGCGATGTATGTTTAGACCAAAGCCCTCCCCCTTTACCAATTAACTCTCCAACACTATTAACGACAATATAGCTTTCTAGTTTCTTCACTTCCTGTTTTTCACAGGCAGCATAAACCGCATAGCCATTTACCCATTTTACACCATATACAGCCTCAGAAAATTCATCACCCATCGCACGAATCATTTTTCTTCCAGCAGAGATACCTGCTGTCACGTTATTAAATCCGGCTGCAACCATTTGCTTTTCATTATACCCTTCGGCAATATAATAAGCACCATTTTCACGCTTTTCTAAATATTTTCGCATATATATATCCCCTTTCTTATATTTTATAATATCTCTCTTTATATATATCTTATCATATATCAAAAATCAAGAATTTTTGTAAGAAAAAATCCACCCAAGAAAATTGAGTGGATTTGTTGCTCTATGAGATAATTAGATATTACATTCTTCTATAAAAGGAGATACATTTGTTTCTTTGTCGCCTTCACCATCCTTTTTATAAGCCGTTAGGTATAAAGAATCTTTTGCCCGTGTCATCGCCACATAAAATAACCGGCGTTCTTCTTCGATATCTTCAAATTCTGTTGCATTTGTATGGGGGATTGTACCATTAATACAATTTATGATAAATACATACTCCCATTCTAAGCCTTTTGAACGATGCATCGTAGATAACATAATCCCGTCTTTATTTTTATTTGCTTGCTGCAACTGTCTATTGTAAGCCATAATATGGCGTCCCCATTCACCCCAGTTGCCATAGAGTTTAGCTTCATCATATAAGTTATTCCAAATAGCCGTAAGTTCTTTTTTATCAAGTTTTCTTAAATCTGCATACTGTTTTAAATACTCATCATAGCCTACGGCTCTATATAGATAATTCATAAATTCGACAGGATTTAAACTACTTAACACTTTTAAATGTCGAAATAGATCAGCAGCATTTTTAAGTCCTTTTTGTATTTTCCAGTATTCTTTTCCACTTTGCATATAAATCGCTTGATTCAAAGATTCTAAGTCTGGATTCACAGAACGAAAAGCTTTTCCATAAAAGAATCGATTCGGATGATTTAAAATTCGATTAAAAGCTATAATATCTTTTTTGCCTCTCGATAATTTCTGGTATGCCTGAATATCTTGAAATATCCAATGGTGATATTTGCTTTTTAGCCTTTCATTACACTGAAAAGGAATCTTTTCGTTCATAAAATACTCCGCAAATGGCATAGACTCTTTATTGGTTCGATACAAAATAGCAATCTGTTCTGGTTTTATTCCATCATCTAACAGACTGCGTATCTTGTGGATAACCCCACCTAGCTGAGATATTGAGTTTAGATAATTGCGGAAAATAACTTTCCCCTTTTCTTGCCTTGATCCTAGAAACTGCTTGGAAAATCGCTGTGAATTATGTTGAACTAAATTATCGGCTTTTTGGATTATCTCCTGTAAGGATCGGTAATTCGTACTCATATGAATCACTTTGCAATTCGGATAATCCTTTTTAAAATTCAGCATAATCTCGGGTTTTGCACCTCGGAACATATAAATAGACTGATCATCGTCTCCAACAACGGCTAAATTTCCATTCTCGCCAGCCAAACTATATACAATATCCCGCTGGATATAGTTTGTATCCTGATATTCATCCACTTGGATATAAGGATAACTACTTCTTAAGTATAAAAGGATTTCTGGATTCGTATCCAAAATTTCTTTTGCCATGACCAACATATCATCAAAATCTATTTTCGATTCTTTGTCCTTATACTCTTCATAGCCAGTATATAAATTAGAAAATAATTCTTTATCCTCTGTGCATTTGGGCTGATATTCTGACAATGAAAGCATATTGTTTTTCATGACTGAAATATCCAGTATTAAGTCAGCTACAAATTCATCTTTATCATTAATCTGATCGATATATCTCACTCTAAAATTAAAGTAATTATATACTTCTATCTCTGTGATAATATCCACCCTTTTTTTTCCATATTTTTTCACAATATCAAAACACAGGGCATGTATTGTAGAAAAAGTTATACCTGGATTTTCACCAAACATAGAAATATATCTCTTATTCATTTCATCAGCTGCCGCTTTGGTGAAAGTGATCATTAATATTCCTGTGGGATTTATATTTGCTTCAGTGACCATGTAATTTATACGTCTAAGCAAAGTGGTTGTTTTCCCAGAGCCTGGACAGGCGATTATCAGCATTTGCCCGTCCACAGTATGGATGGCTTCCTCTTGAGCCTTATTTTCTAATATCATAGATTTTCCTCCTTTTTTATTTGAAATGATTACATTACTAATATGTCAAGAAAGGAGATTGTACATATTAAGAAATAGAGATTATAGAAAGGAGAACAGGAATAAAGCCTGTGATATGTATTTATGAAAAAGAAAACTATTTTAATCAGTGCAGTTATTGCCGTAACAACTATTATTGCTTTCAAGCATATCTTTAAAAAAGATGATGAAGAATATTTTCTTAATGAAAATTACCCTTTTGGCAGCAATGCAGAAAAAAATAAAGATGAACAGGAATAAAAAGAATCGGATTCCATGTAAATTACTATACAACAAAAACAGCCAGTTATTAATTGGCTGTTTTTGTTTTTTAAGAAAATATTCTATTGTCTGTTTTAATTACATGTCGGATGTAAACACGCTTTCGAATGCCTGATAGTTTTCCATCGAGTGAGAAGAACCTGGGATTGCAAAAACAACTTGCTTAAATGGATAATACGGTAGTAATTTTTTGAAAATAGAAGCGACATCTTCTGGATTTTGCCCAAAAACCCCGCATCCCCATGCACCTAATATCAAGGTATCGATATTCCTGCTTGCTGCGATATCCAACATAAACTGAATTCGAGATTTTAAAACTTCATTATTTCTTTCCCAGTCGATTCGATTGTACTTTGCCGCAGTCGTGTAATTTGGAGCCGCACAGGTAATGATATCACAAACAGCATCCTGCTCTCCTGCACGATAGAAATGAATGTTTGGAGAATACAATGCTCTATTTGTATATAACGCCCGGTTGAGATTTTTCCGATTTGGCTCATAAAAATCTTTCTTTTTGGTTCTCAATACATTAAACAAGAAAGATTCGTGGCAAAGGCATTCCTCCTGTGCTTTACTACCTTTTAAAAACATGCCGCCGGGGTGTTTGTAAGAGGCAAAATTTAAGGCAGCTACCTTATTTTTGCCATTAGTGAAATGAAAAATTGCTGATACAGTATCCAAAGTAGATACCTCTACATGCATTGAATGTTCTGCAATTGGATCATAATATCGATTTTTTCCATTGTTGTCATCGTATATTGTGGTTTCTGCACTGCACATATTAATCAAGTGCGAATGTTCTTTTTCCATCCGAGCTGTCCATTGATTTGCGATTTTTGCCCGTTTGTCTCTGTCAACCCAATAATGTCTGTTATCTGCCATGTTATATCATCCTTTCTGTATTAACTCAATCCGCATATGAAAAACGGTATTGGTGCACTGATAATATTACCATAAAAAAGAAATAAGAATTTTTATAAGAAAAAAGGCGGAAAATTCCGCCCCTTTTCTTTTTAAATATTTAATTCGATGATATATTGTAGTGTTGCCTGCTGTTCTCTGAAAATGATTACTTCGTCATTTCTTAGAGAGACTCCTTTATGAGCATATACAGCATCATGAGGTTTGATGTTTCGGAGACTATAGGGATGGTAAACATCTACATCTTTCTGATTTTTAAACAAAACCTTGTATACTGCCAGATAACCTTTGTGTTGCGTTCCCCCAGTCCAATAAGAACCAAGCAGACTACTATATCCTATGGACTTTTTCGCTCGTGGTGCAAAGTAGATTCCATTTCCAAAAGCTTTTCCTGTAATGATCACTCCTTCCGGCCGCAACACAGGTCCTTTTGTCATCAATCCATACCAGTTTTCATTTCGGCTGCCATGATAAAGGTAATGGATATCCTTTTCGCTATATGCATTATCTTTCATATACTGATAAAATCGCTCATCCGTTTTTTTATTACGAACACGAAAAGCTCTCGCAAACTTATCTGCTGATTCTGCTCCCATGTTTTTCTTTATTTGCTGCAGGCGACGTGGGTCTGTCACTAAAGATATATCAAGTCCTAAAGATGCAAGAATAGTTTCTGCTTTCTCTTTTTGATTTTGTTTATCCTGTTTTGCTAACATACGTCCCTTCATAACATCTAAAAGATCCCATTCTCGCTCCAACACAGTTGGGAGTTCAGATATATCTTTAAGCAGATAATCTTCAACTTTTTTCATTTTTCGTGGGATGACCTGAAATAAGGTTAATAATTCACCATTGATACAAAATACATTCGATTGATTTCGCATGTTTTTTAAAATATCTGTGGCTTCTTTTATCATTTCTTGTGTTACTTTATCGTAGGATACAGAATAGTTACTCTCCAACATCTTTTTTGAATAGTTTTCTATATCTTGCCAAAAGCTCCTTACGGCTTTATCTGGAATTTCCTTGTATCTCGTATTAATTGTTGGTGAGTATAAATGGGAGTTATCAATATACCCTTTTTGTAATTTTGACTCATAAATAGAAGCCCATCTACTGATAGGGTATTTACGAGTAATGCCTTTTGCACCAACACGTCCATATCGAACCTCGAATGTATCCGTAGTTTTTTGAGTCATCTGGTAATATTTATTGTGATTTTCATCAGGCTCTACCATAACTAAATATGCACTTCGCATCTTCCAGCCCTCCTAACAATCATATTTCTTAATGTTTATATACAAGTATTTGGAGAGCCGGTCTTTTAAAGTAAGTGCTAAAGTTGGATCGTTTCCACGGCTGGCTATATAATTTTCCACGATCTCATTTAAAGCGAGATAGACATCAATCGCTGTACCTGACTGTGAAGATAACGCAGCAACCACATCCTCCGCAAAAGATTTGGGAAATAAACTTTTGTTGTCATCTACAATATTTCTTACTGTAGATGATATGGAGTCAATATCCGTATTTCCAAGCTTTTCAATCTGATTTTCCGCCTCTTTAAATAAAGAATCAACTCTTGGCAATAGCTGTACAAAAGTATCTACACTATTTTTACCTTCGTGTTCTACACCAGCGGAATCACCAAAACGAGTTTTATACCCATTTTCTGTCATAAAAAAAGGATATACATAAGCTCTCGATAAACCAACATCACTTGTCGCAAATCCAATCCCTGTCTTAACATTTTCGTCCAATCCAAAATCTTTTAATAGCAATGAAAAGCTGGAATCTGCATCTTTATCATTTAAAAGATACTCAATATTCAGATATTCATGGGATATTGTTGCACTTAGCATCTTCATATCTTTGTGTTCTTTTTTCAGTTCTTTTTCAAGAGCTCCTACTAATTCATCTGCCGGTAAGATACTGTAACCGTTGCTCATCATAGCAGATATTTTCCCATCTCGGATAAGAATCTTACATTTCTGCATATACAATGAAAATCCTCTGGTAAGCCATGAAGCCTTTTCTGTGACTGGAAGCACTTTTTTAAATGCAGTTCCTATAAAATTTGAGATAGTTGGACCACTAAGCCCTGCGCGTTGGCAAATGCTTGTAAACGCAGTATGTCTTGTTGGATAGATCTTTCTTTCCCCATTCATAGGAAAAGTTAAAAACATCCCTGTGTCCTTCACACATTCATTCGACTCATCGTTTAACTCTATCCCGTTTGATAAAAAATATTGGGATAAAAAAAGCGGATGGTCTTCAATCCCGACCACCGTTGTTTCCTTTATGTATGGCTGAACCCATACATCATTCTCTTTTCTAAATTGTAGATATTGCTGCAGTTCCTTATGTTTCGTTAACACTGTAACTTGGTCATCGAATTTTAAATATTTTTCCATTGATTTGTCCTCCTTATTTTGAAATATTTCGACATCCTCAATATGACTGAATAGCACGTAAAAAATTTCAAAAAAAACCCGGAAAATATCATTTCCGGGTTTTAGAAAAGGAGATATGAAATATCAACACTTCAAAATATAGTGCCTTTTTCACCGATACTAATATGTAAAATTATTTTTATGAAAACTTTTACTCATCTACGGGATAATCATCCTCCGATGGCATCGTTATCGCTTCCTGTTCCGAAGCAACAGATTCTTTTGTAGGTAGATTTTCTGCATAACTTACCGCTTCTGAGAGATTGGAGCTCAATGTATTGTAATTGCTAAGATCTGTGCATTTTGCTAATGCTGTATTCGCATCATCTATCATTTTTTTTACAATATCCGTATATAATGTCCGGTCATATAAAGCATCTATATACCATTGTACAACTTCCTCTTTATCACTTTTTAAAGTTTCCTCTGCTAGTTCTTCTGATTTTGCAGCTTCTTCTTTATTTGTAATATCCTTTTTCTTTTGCGCATTTATTTTTTCCTGCTCAATCACCGTTTCCCATTTATCTTTTACTTCACCAGATAATAGACCATATTTATAAGCGGCACGATTTTTAAATTCCTGTTGTTTTGCATCATCTTCTATCTGATTGATCACATCAAGTACCCTCTGATAAGTATCATCAATCTTTTTCGCGTCAGATGAACATTTAATCTGTGAATCTTCATATTCGGATACAGCTCTTTCTGCTAATGTAACTTCTTTTTTTATTCGCTTTTCTTTTTGTTTTTCTAGTAATAGATTTTCTGTCAGAGAAGAACGATAATCATAATAACTTGGTCTCTTCTTCCACATATCCTTTTGAAGAACAAGCTTTTTTCGATTTCCATCTTTACTTTCAAGATATATCGTATCTGGTACAGTAAAATCCTCTTTTTTCTTATTTTTATGTATATTAGACATAAAATCAGCCCATATCGCTCCCGGATAAGAAGCCCCTTTTAAGCCCTCTACCGACTTTGGTGTATCGCATCCCGTCCATACCGCCGTTGTATAATATTTCGAATAACCACAAAACCATGCATCTTTGTTATCATTTGTTGTTCCTGTTTTTCCTGCATAATACTGTTTCCCGTCATACAATTTATGTGCAGTTCCATAATCTTCACGAAATGTTCCTTGCATCATATCTGTAAGGATATATGCAGTATCTTTATTGTAAACTTCTTCCGTATCTTTATCCGAACGGTAGATACTTGATCCATCTTCCCTTTTTATTTGCCTTAAACAAGTATTGGATGAATATCTTCCACCATTAGCAAGTGTTGCGTAGCCTTTAGCCATATCCACAACTTTAACACCATAAGTAAAACCGCCAAGACCAGTGGATAATATTGTCGTATCCGCATAGCATAATGAAGAAAAATGCAGCTTTGCTAAATAAGGAAAAGCTGTTTTTATGCCCGTTTGATTTAATAGTTTGACTGCAACTGTATTAACGGACCGTGCTAATGCTTCCCTGGCGATCATATCTCCACGATATGACAAATCGGCATTTTTAGGAGAATACCCATGAAAATCAACTTTTTCATCCCTTATAATGCTATCTGCTGTAATAACACCTTCATTTAATGCTGGTCCATAATCTAACAACGGTTTGATTGCAGAACCTGGATTTCTTTCCATCAAAAAACCTCGGTTATACTCTCCATTTTCTGATCGGCCTCCAACTATGGCTATAACCATCTGCGTTGAATTATCGATACAAACTGCCGCACCCTGTAAACCAGAATTAGCTGGCAGATTACTCTTAACAGCTGTCTGTAATCGTTTCTGAATATTTTGATTGAAGGAAGTATATATCTTATATCCGCCACTGCGAACCTGCCCCGAAGCATTGGAATACGATTCTTTATAGGATTCCTTATAGTTCTTATATTCAGATTGTGAATCAAAATTATATTTAAACTGAAATCCAGCTTGTTTCATCAGCTCCAATGTGGCACAATGTATTGCATAGCTGACCATATAATTATCAGCATCCGTATTGTCTGTTTTCTCAACAATCTGAGGTGCCTCTTTTTTTGCAGCATCATATTCTTTTTTTGTAATATACTTTTGGTCAAGCATACTATTTAAGACTTCATTTTTCTTAGCAATCGCCTTATCATAATTGCTGACAGGATTATATGCACTTGGACGGTTCGACACGCCAACGAGCATAGCTGCTTCTGCCAAAGTAATATCTGCTGCAGAATGTCCAAAATAATACTGCGCTGCGCCTTCAACACCATAGCAGCCACACCCATAATAATTGGAGTTGCAATAAAACTCCATAATCTGCGCTTTGGAATATATTTTTTCTAATTGTAAAGCAATCATGATTTCCGTTATTTTACGCTGCATAGTACGTTCACTGGAAAGCAGATTGTTTTTGACAACCTGTTGCGTGATTGTGGAAGCTCCTTGTGTAGCATGTCCTTTATTTTTTATCATAACAAGACTAGCTCTGAATATTCCTTTTAAATCAACGCCATGATGTGAAGCAAAACGGCGGTCTTCCTGTGCGATATAACCATTTTTTATATAATCAGAGATTTTTGAGGACTCTTTATATATATATTTTTCATTTCCAATTTTTCCAATTTTTCGATTGTTTTTATCATAAATGTAGGTATTGCCTTTCCTTCTAAAAGTACCTTTATCCATATCCGATATTAGATTGTAAACAGCCTGTTTTGTTTTTTCATATTTCGGATAATTTTTTACTATAACAATGGTTCCTGCAGCAACGAATAAGATAAGTAATGACAATACAATCCATTTTATTTTTTTCTTCATCTTCGCTCCTCCTGCTAATCCAATGTGATTGTTTCTACGAGGTATCCTTGTACAACAAAACGCCGGCTGCCTTGTAAAGCGCAGGTTGATAACGTGACCAGTTTATCTTTTACCGATGGCGTAAGTCCCGTAGAATACTCACCAATTGATTTATAATATTTTATATATTTATCCATGTTTTCATTTGAAGCAAAACGGTATGTATAAATCTCGGAACCAGGACGAACGATACAAGCATTATAGATTTTATATTTTCTCCGCTTTCCATCTCTTGTGTAAATATAAAAATATTTATTTTTTTTCCAGTAACTTTTTTCGTTATACTTTTTCAATGAGCCAAACATGCTCTCATTAGCCATGTTATGTCCATATATAAGAGTGTTACTATCTAAGAAATTTTTATGATTATGATAATCCATGAAAATAGAGCCAGCAAAGGAATATTCCTTTTTTATATTTTTATGGAGATAAAAATCGTTATCATCTTTTTGCATGATAGGATAAGAGATGATCTTTGGGTGTTTAAATCGAATCCATCCAACAACATCTTTATTTTTTAGTTTCTTCCAATTTACTCGATATCCATCATCGCCTTTACTCTTTTTCTTCTCTTTTTTTTGATATGTCACTTCTGTTTCTAAATCTGAATATGTTTTCCCATCTTTGTAGTATATAAAGCCAATCGCAATGATCACGATCAAACTGAAGATCATTAAAACAGGCAGACACCCTATCCTTTTTTTCTTCATGATGAAAATAACTCCTTTTCTTTTTATAATTTAATCCCTATCTGTCACTACCACAATTCAGCCTATCATCTACATTTCTATCCCTCCTTTTTCTGATTCATCTATCTTTTAATATGTCCATTCTTGTCTTCTAACGGACTTGCTTTATAAAAAATCGTCCTTTTTTTCATATTAATAAAAAAAGGATAGATAACATGTCTTATTGTTTTATGAGTATCGAAAAAATAAAAACTGGTGGTGCGTTGATGGCTAAATACCATCACAATTACCGTTTAGTGGAAGTTGAAAATGCAGATGCGTCATTAAAGCATCGTAACGAGGAGCTGGTAAAGCTTCCTGTGAGAAACGGTTTACAGGTAGATCCACAGGAAGTTTTTCGGGAAAGAATAAAGTCTCTACCCTACTATCAATCCCATAAAATCCGAAAAAATGCCGTACATGCATTGGAAGTTGTCACAACTTTTAGTAAAGATGAATTCGTTGATATTGAGAAATGGAAACAAAAAAATGTGGAATGGATGAAAGATACATTTAACATAGCTGGAGATGGAAAAGACAATGTAATAAGTATGGTTTATCACGGTGATGAAGCTGGAAATGTACATTGTCACGCTTTAGTAATCCCTGTTGATGAGCGCGGTCATTTGAATGCCAGACGTTTTATAAATGGGAGCCGCGCAATGTCAGAACACCAAACAACATATGCAAAGTATATGCAATCGTTTGGACTAAAAAGAGGGCTTAAAGGTAGTCAGGCACGGCATAAAGACATCAAAAGATTTTACGCAGAATTAAATCAAGCAATAAGCCGGGTTCCGGAACAGCTGCCAGGTGAGAGTTTTGAAAAATATATGGAACGGTCAATAGACCAGCTAAAAACTGGGTACGCGTCTGCTTTACGAGGAATAAAAGAAGCAGAGACAAAGCAGCTCCGCCATGTCAATAGGAAATATCAGGATTGTCGGGAAGCGATAGAACGGGAATTTAAAGGCAGACACGAGATAAAAAAAGAAGTCCAGGAACTAACTGTGAAAAAAGAAAATTTGCAGGAAGAAATAGATAATCTGAATGAAAATCTATGTCTGATTCAGGACACTCTCGAAGAACAAGAGGAAAAAGCAAAAAAATATGACAAATTTGTAGCTGGACTAGAAGCTTTCACAAAGGAACACCCTGAGCAGGCAGCAGCGTTTCGTGAAGAAGTAGCATATATCCTTGACTATACACAGCCAGAAGTTGACCTTTCAATAGAAGAAGAACGATAAAAAGAGGTGAAAAATGTATTGTTTCGAGTTTTATAACTGTACGAAAGCTCAGTTAGAGAAAAGAAAGATATATGGAGCAATCGAAGAAAATAGCTATTTAAAAGTTGTCACAAGTTCAAATGATTCACACGCTACATATAAAAAGGCAAAAGGTCTTCGATTCATCTGTTATGATAAAAAATATGATAGAAATACCTCTTATAGACAGACCTATTTCCGCTACAATCTACCAAATGCACACCCTATTGGAAAAAAAAGAAATACTCTTTGGCGGTGCTGTTATTGCGGGAAAAAATTAAAAAAAAGAGAAATTGAGGTAGATCATCTCATACCCGTTTACAAAGCAAAACGACAACGCCACTGGCAAAAAAAATTACCAAATGGAGTGAATGACAAAACGAATCTTGTTGCAGCCTGCCGTCACTGTAATCGGATGAAATCATCAAAGACAGGGCTATGGTACGTCCGCGGCTTACTTGGACAGCATCAATTATATTGGAAAATTATCTATCCATTAACTCTCGTAATTACCACAATTTTACTTGGGGTAATAATATACTATTTATAGCATATACAAAAAAGAACCCCACAAAAACTGGGGTTCTTTCGTTTACATTAATATAATAAAACAGTCGTTTTTCCGCCTCGGTCTACAATGACCCATAATGCGCTTCCATTATTGACACTTATATTATATTGTCCTGCTGGAATTTTGATTTTTTCTTTATTAGAAGATAATCTTACTTGTTTGTACGATACACCTTCTACTAAAGATATATCTACCATATCTCCAGCTTTTCCTTTTAAAACTAATTCTCCGGGATTTTTAGTATCCAAGACCGAATGAGAAAAAGGCGATTCTGTAGGAGCAGATTGCGGAATTCTCGGTGTCTGCCTAATTAATTTTATTAAAAATAGATTTGCTGCACTTAAAAACAATATCATAAAAACAGCTGGTACATATCGCAATTTATCCTTTATCATAGCTTTTCCCTCTTTAGTCTGCAAAGCCAGTTCTCATAAAGCCAAAAAATTTTTTCCCATTATAAAACTGGTTTTCTAATTTACCAGTCACTCCATAAGTACTGCCTTTTTTGCTTTTAAATCCATAAACACTGATTTCTCTTCCAGCAAAAAGGTTCCGCACTTCTTCCTCTGTCCATATATGTCCATTCCAGCTTGATTTAATAGATACCGTTTTTCCGCGCCATGTTCCAGTGATATAATCATTATCTGATGTAGTATTCTCTTTACCATTTAAATAGTCAACAACTTTAAACCCAACGTATTTCTTGCCTTTATATGTCTGCTCCATCAACTTACCTTTCACTCCATAGGTATTGCCGTTTGAGCTTGTAAGCCCTTCGATTGAAACTTCTTTTCCAGCAAATAACTGTTTTAACTCATCCTGCGTCCAAGTATGTCCACCCCATTCTTTTTTTATAAGAATGTTCTTCCCGTTCCAAACACCCTGAATACGGTCATCATTCAAATATCCCGTAACGGCAAAGCCCACATATTTTTGTCCTTTGTAAGTTTGATAATCCAGTTTACCCTTAACATCATAAGTTTTTCCATCTTTTCCCTGTAATCCATATACACATACTTCTTCTCCAGCAAATAAAGCCTTTGCTTCTTCTTCTGTCCATATATGTGATACCCACTTTGCACGTATTGCTACATTAACACCATTCCATACACCGGGTATTGTCTTAGCAGATTCTTTCGGTTTTAGATTCATCGCTTTCGCGTTTTGAGATATGATGGTGATATCATCTTTTACGATTTTCTGCATTTCATGCAATTTTTCTTCTACGCTGACTTTTCCCGCAGCAATATCTCTCATGCATTGCTGCATGGCTTCCGTTGTCTTTACATCGGCAATATGTGTCCCTTCTATAAGATGATAACTAATCTCCCCCTCGTGGGTCATGTTGATTTTACCTTTCGTTTCAGTTAAAAGAGGACACTTCGATTTTCCTCCTTTTTGATTTGTTACATCAGCGTAGATGCTGGTTCGTGTGGCTCCTGTCCCTACATCATACTGCTCAAGTTGTTTCATCAGCCATTTCATCGTTGGCTTCTGAGGCGGTTTCGGATACCCCTCAAAAATAGATGGCGAAGCTTCAGTCCCTAAATGGGTACCAGTGGTGTCATCTTTATCATCTCCATCATTAAATATCTGTTTAAATCCCATAGATTTCGGGATATTAGTCTTGCCAACAAAATCAGGGTAGTCAACAAGATGTCCCTTTTCTTGTTCATAAATATAATCTTCTGCGAACATAGCCAGAAAGTTTTTTGCTAAGATTTCGTAAATTAGCGAAGCGCAAGAGCCATAAGAACGCAATGCCTCTAAGGAGGAAGGAACAGTAGTCCCCGGTCGGTTCGCTCCATGAGTCCCACCATTTTTTACATGTGTCTTCCGCATTTGCATATGGGTAAGCAAAGAGGAATCTACACCAACAATAGAGGCTATCTGATGTATTAAAGGTAACATCTCATTAAACTGCTCCGGCGTGATTGTTTTATCCTCTGTTCGTGGATAAGAAACAATCTGATGTTCATAAAGATTCTGATAAGTCTGTAAGACTTCACTTGCTTTGATTCCCTTCGTTGATAAGATAGAGGACAGCCCAGCTAAGTCTAATAGTTTAGGAGGAACTGTATGCTTGGTAGTCACGCTATCTACTGCAACTTTCGATGGATGATAATTGTCTATTGGTACCTCCTCTTTTGTCTTGTAAAGTGTTTCTTTAGGGGAAGCATAGACATTGCCATGCTCGTCTTTAAACCGTGTCTGAAAATATGGCACACGAACGTAAGATTTAACGGCATCAAGCTGTTGACCTACCATTCGGACCATCACGGACTTTAAACGTCCTTGTCGTAACGGATTACCGGCAGAAAAATACGTTGCTATGCGTGTGTGCTGCATAGACAAAAAATCAAACCGTTCTCGATAAAGCCCTTTTCGATATTCAGGATTATCAGTAAGAACCGGGATAGTGCTACGATCAATAAATGACTTTTGTAAGGTAGCCGGTGCTTCATCTGTAAAATGCATACGGGAGAACTTAGCAGGAACGATATGGTTTTCAAGTAAAATCTCTGTAGCTAAAAGGTCTCCCTCTCCACTGGGATCGTTATCTGTAGCGATCACAACCTCAGAGCAATCAGATAAAGCGTTCTTGATAGATGTGACAACATCTTTCGTTTTAGGGAAAGCTTCTTTACGCCATGAAAAGATAGATTCATCCCAAGGCAGATTACTGATATCCCAACTACCATAAATACCAGAAAAAGCATCTGGTACCTGATAACGTGGATCTACCAGTCCATAGAGATGTCCAACGGAATGAACGATGAGAAACGGCTCTCCCTGAAAAGTACCAGTAAAACATGACCCAGATTTGCGAGCACCAAGAGCTTTTGCAAAATTACGGGCAGCTGAAGGTTTCTCTGTTAAGATACCAATCATAATAAAAACACTCCTTTCAAAAAACTAAGCGGTAACATTCGTTGTAGAGTCATCATCAAGCAAATTGATATGAGCATACAAAAATTGTGAAAGTAACTGCGCTTGATAGTGCTCTGTATCAGAAGACGGTGCCGGGCTAAATTCTGATAGATAGATAGCAAAACGAAGCCATCGAGAAGGATCTTTCTCAAACATAGCAATCTCATCAAGTGATGGTAAAAATGCTGGGGTCTTGTAAGACTCAAACAATGATATAAGTGCGTCATATTCGGAATATGATAGTGTCATAATAAAACCTCCTAAAAATTGCAGAACTAATAGATACAGGGATGCTTAAAAAAAAGAATCGAATTCCTTTTAGAGCCTTTTAGCAAGCACTTAGAATAGACAAATGCGGTAATGAGATAAAAAATAGAAACCTCTGATTTTACCATTATCACTGTACGAGGTGCTTGCAAAGACGTACAGAGATCTAAGGGGTATCCCTGCCTGCTCTGTATAACAAATATATTAGCCGGAATGAATCAGTCCCCTATAGAAAATAGAGGGTGCTGTTTCTGCCCTCTCATCACATCTCTTTTAATATGTATGTTTTTGGGACAAACGGACTTTTTAGAGCAAATCTTTTACCAATAAAAATATTATCCGCCAGCATCTTGTTCATCTATAACAGAGTAATCCGTGGCTTTTCTCTCATTTATCATTGGCGAATTCTCGTAACCATTTGTATTGTCATTTTCTACCTGTTTCTCACAGGGAAGATTTTTCTGTTTTGCTTTATCTTCTTTTTCGCCATTTACCTTCTCTGCTGATTTTTCCGTTTCATCATTTCTTCTTTGTTTGGAATCGGATTCTTTTTTTCTTGTTTGATTCTCTTCTGTTTTATTTGCCGTTGTTTTCCGTGGAGCAAGGGCTTTGTCCGGGTCTCTTAAGATGCGGCATACGGTAGACTGAGAAGTTCCGGACATCTTTGCTATCTCTCGCTGGCTGCGTCCTTCTTTTGCAAGTTCTATGACCAGCTGTACACGTTCTCTCTTTACCTGTCTCTTCTTTTCTCTCTCTTCTTCTCTTTTAGAAGATGGATGAAAATGAAGCATATCTTGTTCCTCCTTTGTGATACATAAGTAATTGATGATAGTCTGATTAGAAAATTTGTATCCTTTCTTCCGGCTTGTGGAAAGATAAGACTTTAGAGATTTTTCACTTAATGGATGCGAAAAAGAGCGATTCATCTTCCTTACTGCCTCATCTGCTTTTTCCTCTCCATACTCTTCCAATATCGTATTAAAAAGGATAAAGCAAAACGTATCCCTGTACCCATCTTCTACCCAGCCTTCTTTTCTGCGGAGTTCTAAAAGTGCATACAAGATATGCTCGCGGTAATCAGCTAAAGCGTATTTTTTAGAGTTAGTAAACGGAATCGGATTCTTTTTGCCGGAGGCAACTTTATCAAAATAAAAGTCTACAACATTAAGACGGTCTTCATGTAAAAAGGCAAAGTCTCCCCATTTTTTTGCTTTGGAATTATAAGTTCCGGGCAAACGGAAATAACCGGCCATTTTTAAGGAGGCTGCCCGGTCTACACGCAGAAAATTAAGGTAATACTGTTTGCTTATCTTTTCATCTAATTGGTCACAAAGATACGCTGCTGTCTCTTTATAAATATTTTTTAACTTTGCCGCAGATAATGGTTTGATTGCCCACCATAACTGCAGACCACGCCCTGTTTTAACGATAGTGTTTGGAGATGGCAGTTCCAATGAATTATCAAAAAGTTCCCGCAAATAAACTTCACATTTCTCAATCTCATTGTCACGGTCTTTCTTTGAGATACCATACTTATGGCAGTCGATATCAATGACAATGTTATGTAATGTAAACAGATTTTTCTCATTTCTCTTTCCACGTTTTTTCAGACCATTGGCTGTGACATAATAATTCTTCGCATTATTCGCTGTAAAGAAATCCACAGGTAATGCATCCAAGCTTTCTTCTATGCCAGTCTGGTAATGATGAAAAGTATAAATCTTTCCTTTCTTAGCAGGAATGTCGCATCCGATATAAATTTTGGATGTATAATCCCCCTCCGGCACATAATGAAGTTCGAAAAAAGAATATAAATCTTCCTTTTTTCTACGTCTTGCTTGCTCACGCTGTTTTTCTTGTTCAATTATCGCATTGAAATTATCCATATAATGCTGGTCGTATTCTGCGGAAATACTCATATTACCGTTCCTCCAATTCGATAAAATTATCTGTCACGAATAATATGTAGAAAAAAATCAGAAAAACAAAAAAGAACCCAATGATGGGTTCTTTTTTGAATAAAATGGTATGAAATTAATTTATGCAGATTTTTTATTTTTTTCCTTTTCCTTTTTTTCACGCAGCCAGTTTGCGCCTAGCTCATCCATATTAGATGCGCTATAACGATGTCCATATCTGTGAAGCACCTGTTCTTCCAAGTTTGTCATGTTGATTTCAGCAAAAAGTTGTGTTGATTTTTTATCCCTTTTGCAATCCCATCTTTTTTTGGGAATGTCCCAGAATATGTTTCCATATAAATCTTCGTCTATGTTAAGTTTTATACGCTGTTGGCTTTTTGCTCTGGTATTTATATTACAGGAAGCCCAGTTTAAATGAGCTGTTCGCTTAAATGGTTGAGCATAAATATTTTCCAATAATTGCTGATATTTTTTTACCTCCTGCTCTAAAACAAGAGCAGTAGCTTTAATATCTTCTAAAGAATTATGATATCGAAATTGATTTTCAGTATCTATATTTTCAACAATATCTTGCAATTTATATGAATCTAAATCAGGAAAACAATCCCTTGCACATGGTAATGTATCAATTACTTTAGGTGCTGGTAAACAGAATTCGATTCCAATTCTCTCAAACATTGCATTGATTTTGTCAATATCAAATGGCGCGTTATGTGCGGCATAGATACTTGCCTTACTAAGATAAGCCACAATATCCTTTGCGATAATATCTTCTTTGGGGCATTTTTCTATCATGTCCTGTGAAATTCCAGTAATTTCCGTTATTTTCGCTTTCAACTTTTCGTCTGGGTTAATATAAGTATCAAAAAAATCAATTTGTTCTAATGAAAAATCTGCGTTGATTTTATATCGTATAGCAGAAAATTGTATGATTTTCGCATTTTTAGCTACACCAGTAGTTTCTGTATCTAAAACGATTATACTTTCTGCCTCAGATAATAAATTTAAGACAGCATAGGCGTTGGGTTCTATATTACGCCAGCTCATTGTTTTCCTCCTTTGTTAATGCTTTTAATATTTCGTGGTATGAAGTGATAAGCATCGTATCGTAATATTCCGATAGTTGAAAATCTTTCGTCTGTCTTAACAGCTCTGTAAAAAAGGTTCCTCGCTTCATATAAGTAGGAAAAGAAAGAGAAATAAATCTCTTCTTACCGATCGCTTTTTTTACATACTTGAGATATCTCTTGGTCGCACAAAATAAATTGAGACTCGGTGAATCCAGCATATCCTCAAATTCCATTATGTTATCAAATAAATGTTCAAATAACTTCTTATAATTATAAGTACCATTTGAATACATAACTGCATTTGATGATAATAATATTCTAGTACCTTCGAGCATAGCATATACAGTTGCTCTTGTTGCGATACCCGGAATAAGTCCCATCGTCACGCTACATATGTAGCAATCGCCGGGTTTTACAAAATCAACGATTATCCTATCGTCAAATACCTGCCAAGTGTTTAAAAAAAATGCTTCAGCCGCCATTTGAGAACAAATATTTGTAAAAAACTCAGTTGGTGGGAAAAATTTTGTGTATTTTCCGGCAACAGATAATATTGGATTTATACGGCTTTCTGTATCCTTAATTATAAGTGAGACATTCTTTTTGCTGATTTTTTCAGCCAATACAATCGCTGTTCCCAGCATATAATCATCTCTAATCTTAAAGATAGCTGAACAATCCAGATATTTTCCTACAGAAATGATTGCCACTTGCAAGAATGGATAAATCTTATCTTGAAATTCATCATAAATAGCAACTCTAGTTTCCATCAAGAGTCGGTATTCTTCTTTTGATGTGGTCAATTCAATGGTCTTGATAGATACTTTTCCCTCTTCATCCTCATAAGGACTGCAGATAGGGATTAAAAACCATTCAGTAATGATAGAACCATCATACGTTCTTTTTTTCTTTGTGTCCTTATGGGCTATAACCGCCAGATCAATCCCAACTTCTTTTTCCTCTCCAGAAAAATAATGATAAAATGACTTCATTGTTTTTCCTGTTTTTTGTTTTCTTTGAGAAGAAAAGTCGGACAAATCTTCTGTAACCACCCAGTTTCCAAGTTTACCTTTTTTTCGGGTAATATGAACATCTATGCTCATATTATTCCGAATCAGACAATCACTGGTTTTAATGGAATCGAATTCTTTTAACATTGTGAAAAGTTCTTCCATTTTTCCTGCAGAAATTACTGTTTGTATCGGAGAATCTGCAATTTTATTCATCTAAATCCCTCCTTGTTGTTTGAAAATATTACATTTTCAATATGTATAAGATTTAGATTTTTGTTTTATCGTGAACCTCTCCCCGCCTAAATCATAAATTATAGCCAGAGTGTGCGCTTATTGGCAGTATAAGTTTTTTTCATCAATTTCATCATCCCATTTATAATTACGCATATACTCAACACTATATGGGATTATCTCTGTTGCAATATCTTCGAATTGATATTCTGTATCACAGTTTTGGCATGTGATATTATTTAATACATTTCGATTTCGTAAAAAACCAGACACAAATACAACCGCTCCGGGTTGTAAATATTTCATATCATTTTTACCTTGCTTACCGTATGAGTAAACCCACGGATGATCCACATAAATGGAATCCTGCGTTTTTATATAATATTTTCGGTCTACTGCTAAACGATAACGACAACAAGGATATTTTAACCCAGCAACTATCTCCGGATCGCTGACAACTGTTCCAACGACATCGACATCATTCGATACTTCAAGATAATGTTCCTGTAAAATTCGCTCTGGTATTTTTTCATCGTAATCAGCAGAAGCTTGCAATCCATCTAATTTGATTACAGTTATCGGATAAATAAAACAGGAAACACCAAAAACCTTAACATTTTTTTCACCACAGCTAGGACAAATTGACGGTTTGTTCACTGAAAGGACGTTGATAACTCCTTTTATATCGACAAGGTCATATGCAACAAGACTTTTCAATCTAGTCATGAGTTTATCTCTATTGTGGTCTTCGCTTGCTCCATCGTAGAAGATTAGTAAATCTTGAAAAGATGAATCTGGATAACCGTCAACGGCTCGATTACATGCACGAATAGCAAGATAAATCTTTGCATCTCCAGTTTCGTCTTCATAGATCGCTGGATCAGAAAGTAGATATCCCAAAACACGTACTTGGTTATGAGCAGCCATAAAAAAAACCTCCTTTTTATTAAAATATTGATAACAGATAAAATCTGTATATATCTTAATATGAAAAAAAGAAGCCCCTGAAGGGCTCCCTTTTTCAAGCTTTGTTGTTTTAATCCCCAGCCGGTATTGACGGAGACTGAATGCCGGTATTTCCTCCCGGCGATGCTTACCTCTTGGCGGTTAAGAGATACCGATATTTCCGCTCGCTACTGCTTCTATGTGAACTCTACAATTCATCTCACTACCTACATTTCATTCAGAGGTTAGGAGAATATTTGTTTTTCTTATAAAACTGCCCTCCTTCCTAAAACAGATATTTCATATATATCATTTTTTAGAAGAGAAACATTTTTATAAGAAAAATTTAGTTGTTAAAGTTCTATTTCTCCATCATCAAATGGTAAGACATAATCTTCTTCCTGTTCTTCTTCTCTGTCAGCATCGTCCTCTTTTTCTCCCTTTTCATCTTCATGAGAATTATCTTCTGGGAAAGGAAGTTCTTCTTCTTGTTCGTCGATATCTTGTGATTCTTCGTCAACATTTTTATTCCTTTCCACATTTTTTTCATCGTATTCATTTACATAGTGAAAACTTTCTTTTTCTTGATTAAACGGGATGTCTACCGTTTTTTCAGCATTATTCATATCAGCACTCTGATAAAGTTCAGATAAATCGTGTGCAAATGAACGGAAATTATCAGGTGTGATACTATCTGGTGTCAATGACTCTATCATGACCGAAGGGTCCATCTGATAGCCCATCTCTACAAACGCAGGGGCATAAGCTACTTTCCCATTCTCTTCCATGTATGCTGTTTGAACCCTCTTATCCTCTTTTTCCACAAGCACAGGCAGTCTATCTGTATGTTCTGCCAGATATGGCTCTATCTCACACTTTTTTATAATCTCTGGCATTTTTTCAGGCTGATACAGGTAAAGTTCCCCCTCGCCGCCCGACATTACAAAAGATGGAACACCGTTTGATGATACAACGACAGTCTCATTTTCCTGTAAACTTTTGATCACTTTTGCGTCATCTTTCGATACAGAAAGGTCTTTTATAATTTTTTTAATCGAACGGTTCTGGGAAGATTCCTTGACTAAATCTCCCACATCTCTATCCATTTCAACAAGTGACGGTTTATAAAGTGTGACCTTATCTTGACTAACACCTATATGTACGGAAGTTTCTTGATAAGTTTTATCGTCAAAAATACTTTTCTGCTCATATTCTTTTGCAAAACTTTCTGGACTTAAAGTACAAGTAAGGGCAGCGGCAGCAACTTTTGGCGAAATACCCTCCAATGGATGTTTTGCAAAAATCTGTTCAAAAGCTTGCATATCCGCAGAGCCTTTATAGATTTCGCCCTGTTGATCTTTTATAGAGATTGTATTATTTTTTGAGATAGTTAATGTAAGGTCTTTACTGATTTGGTGAGAACGAGACAATTCCTCATTAATTTTAGAACCTATATAATCAACAATGGATTTTTTACCATCTACAGCTTGAAAAGCGTTGGGACTTTTTAAAATAGCTTCCGGTATTTTTTTGATCACATCATTGCCGTTTATGGATATTGAGATATTGTTCTTGTCAATTTTTCTAATTTCCATATCTACAATACCCCGTTTTGTCTGTATCTCATGAACAAGAGATTTACCTTCTTGTTCTCCCGGTAACGTAACAGCCGCACTGATCAGACTAGCTTTTATAGAGGTTTGCATATTATGTCCATATACTGCCGCAATCGCCTTTTCAAGTTCTCCGACATCTTTACAATCGTCAGGTGATATTGTACTGTTATCTTCTCCATTTTGTAAAAAGACAGAATCTCCAAATTTTCTACCATTGATATCATATTGTTTCATAAGATTTTTGATATTGACCTGTGGAGTTTCTTTTTCAATCTTTGTTTCTTCTTTGGATGTTTTCTCTTTATCAACTACAGTACTTGTTTTTCTTGGTGATTCTCTGTTTAAGCGATTTGCGATAGCGTCCTGCATCTGCTGACTCCATAAGAGATTTCTGACGATTGTTCCTGCTAACTCTGATACAAAAGAAGCAGCTGCCATTATTGTACCTACTACCGCTCCAATAAGTCCCGTATGAGTCCCTTGCTTTTGTATATAATCTCTTACATCCTGTCCCTCTTCTCTTGGAGCTGATTTTACTTTTTGGGTAATATTTTCTATAACATCTGAGGTATCATTTGTTTTTGTATCTGCTTCATCCGTATTTGTTCGATATGTTAAATCCGACTTAGGCATAATAATTTCCTCCTTTTTTAATACCATCGTAATACAGTCTGAGAAGCCGTATTACGTTTAAAAAATCCAACTCCATATTTCCTGCCTTTTGCCTCAAATGTGAGTCCGTCTTTGATATAGACCATGACGTGTCCGGAATGCCATAAGATATCACCTGGCTGCACCTGGTCATATGGGATTGTCTTGAAATCATTGTGCATACCATCGCTTGTTTTGTAAGAAAAGTTAGGGATTGCCCCAGATTCCCGTAGACAATAACTGATCAATCCAGAACAATCAAATTCATCAGGACCTTTATGTCCCCAACGATATGGCTTTCCATTTTGTTCCGCTAGTTTCTTCAAAAACGCACTTACTTTCTCATTAGAAGATACCGGCATTCCGGCAGTATAAGAAGACATATCTTCCCCTAATCCGCTACTCACAGAATAAATAGCCGATACATTTGAAGCAAATTCTGGGTCAGCTTCATAATCCGAATCACCACATGTAGCATAATAAGCTTTTATGTTTGCTTTATGCTTTTTGTAATAGGATCGTGCTTTTTTTACGGTATAAGGCTTTGCAGCATTTGTATTACAATCAGTTGCGTAGAAATATCCAATGTCTGCAAAGTTTGTTATACCGTAGTGCATTACAACGCCTTCTATAACAGCTTGTAAAGCTTCATCGTTATCAAAGATATATGGTTCTGAAATCGATGCATCTTTCTTACCTCTATTATCCTTTCTCATTTTCACCTTGTATGCTCTTGCACTTTGCGCGTAAGCATTAATGAGAGTTGTAATGGATTCTTTTTTTCCAACAGCACTTCCTGGTACAATAAACTGTCCCATGTTTTTAAGCCATTGTTTAAATTTTTTTCCTGAATTATTTTCTCCATCTCCTCCAATCACTCCACAGTTTTCAGCAAGTACTTGTATCATGGCTAAAACTAGCTCTGTATAATCTGTTTTGTAATACTCAAGCGATGCTTTTAGCTGTAGATTATCATCCTGCAGAATGGATTTTACAGAGCTTTCTAAATCACGAACTTCAGATGATACGTCTGCTTTTGCAGAAGAATTTTCCGTCTCCTTGTAAATCAATTTGTCTTGAAACTCGGACCAATCCGTTGTATCAAAAACAGTTAATGCGTCATCCTTTGTATCATCATCCCATTGAAAAGTATTTGTATCTGCCGGAGACTCCGTGGATGTTGTATTCCATATTGGAGAAGGTGCAGCAAAAGCCTGCAATGGCAGCATAGAAATACATAAACAACTTGATAAAACAGGGATTGCTATTCTTTTTCGTAACATTTCTTATCCTCCTTTTCTATTTAATATGAAAAAAAGAACAAAGACATTTATATTGCCTTTGTTCCTTTTTCATTATTTATTTTTTTGATAAAAAACAAGCGTCCAGACTCCACAGATAAACAAGATTATGACAGCCATAAGTAATTTTTTAAAAGAAAAGGGGAAAAACTGTGATTTTTTTCCTTTCTTCTTTTCTTTTACCACTTCCACTACATCTTCTTTGTCCGGGTCTTTCCGGGTGCTTTCTGTCGCATTTTCTTCACTTGTATCTTGAACAGTTTCGGTGGTATTTGTGGTATCCTGAGTTGTTACAGATGTTTGTTGCGTGGATTGCTCAGAAGTCGTTTTTACCTGTTTCCCATCTCTTACAACAAACAAACCAGACAATGCCGAGGATTCACTTCCAATGTAAAAAGGTATCTCCGGTGTATCTGATATCTGAAGATTCATTTGTTTTGATAAACCAAATCCACCGCTTATGATATCTTGATTAATACCTTTATATTCGATGGATGTTACGGTATATCCACCTTCGTCAAGAGAGTTTTCAACTGCAGATGTACTGGATTCATATGCATTTAGTTCAATAGTATGTTCTTTCCCCGCTATATCAGTTAAAGTGATCTTAAAGATATCCGTATCAGCCAGTGCGATATTTTCGTCATTATAGATAGCAAATGTAAAATAGGCTGTATTTTTCTCAGCTTCCGTTGATTTTTCGGTAGACTGAGATGATCTCTGCTGTTCTGTCGTTGTCTGTGTACTATCTTTTGTATCCTTTTTCTTATCCTGTCCTTTTGCGAAAACTGGAGCGGACACTATACTGAGAGCTAAAATGACTGTTAAAAAAAATATATGTCTTCTTTTTTTAATCATTATCATTACCCTCCTCATCATCTTCGAATCTTACCCCTGGGCGATGTAAAAGAGCATCTTCCGAAGAGTATTCATCTTCAAGAATATCCATTTCGCCCAATATATCCATTTCGTAGGACTTCTTTTCTAACTCTTCTTTTTCTTTGATGTATTTTTCCAGTTCTTCATCCAGCTCCTGCTGTTTCTTTTGGAATTCGTTATCAACCATCGCTTTGATACTGTCATAATCTATGTTATCTGAGCCAAATAATAAGGTCTCATTATTGTCAAAAGCAAGGATTAAGCGAAGCATACCATTTTTCTTCTCATAGAAATCACAATATACTAAATTTCGCAGTATCACAGTTATCTTGCCTTCTAACAGCATTGGGATTATCGTATAAATAAGGGTATCCTCCGATTTATCCAGCCAGTCCATACATATTTTTGTTGCACGGTAAAACTCAGGGCATTTTTTAAAATCAATAGATACAGTAATGCATCCACCAACTGTATGAATTTCTAATGGTTGATTAAAAGTGACATTTTGTTTGGTAATCGGTTGTTTAGCTCTTGTAAGACCAAAGACACTAATGGATGAACCCGCCATAGGCGTACCATCTTCTTGCTTTCCTGTACAAAAGTCCAGGATATCTTCTAACATTAATTCCATTTATGTCCTCCTTTCTTATGCTTCAATAAGTTCGTCCGGCTTCGTTGTCATAATCTTATACAGATGTGTATCCTTCGGGAAATCATCATTGATTGGAATAACATCTTCGCCGATTTTCAACAATCCCATACCAGGTTTCGATGTGGAAATATATTTTTGTTCTTCGATTGTCAGACCAAGCAGATTAGATAACTGTTTTTTATTTACAGGTGACTGCTGTAATAAAGTAACAAACTGACTGTTATTGATAACCGTTCGTGCCTGTTCTGATTTCAACATATCTTCTACGTTCTGTGTGATCGCAGTTGGTACACCATTCCATTTTCGGGCACGTTTCCAAATAGTGGAAATATACTCAGCAGAAGTCTCTTTAGACATAAGTAAGTAAAATTCGTCAATATAAATCCATGTCCTTTTTCCTTTTGCTCTATTTTCGATCATCTTATTCCAGATAGCGTCAAACGCAATCTGTAATCCCAGTTCTTTTAGTCCAGAACCAATGTCTTTAATGTCGTAAACGACAAAACGGTTTTTTACATCAATGTTGGAATGGTGTGAAAAGAGGTCATCTGAACCCGACACAAATCTTTCCAGTGCTAAAGCAATATTAGCCGCCTCCGGTTCTGGCTGTGTCATGAGCAGATTATAAAAATCAACCATTGTAGGGGCTGTTTTCGGATTCATGTCTTTTCCTGTAGCTTGTAATTCCCTTACATGATCAGTATATAACCGGGTAGCACAACGTCCGATCAAACTTTTTTCGATCTGAGATAATCCAAACCTGCCTCCGATAGCTGTCTCACACAGCGATTGGATAAAATCTGATTTTACCTTAATAGGGTCACCATCTTCTCCTGCGTTCTGTAAGTTAATGTCAAAAGGGTTAATATGTGCTTTAGAACCATTACTGATCCTGATAATCGTTCCTCCAAATGCCTTTGCCATTGGAGCATACTCACGTTCTGGGTCAAGAACATAAATATCATCCTGCGTTCCAAGCCAGATGCTTTCCATTTCCCGCTTTGCTGAAAAAGACTTACCGGCTCCCGGCATACCTAAGATTACACCACAGGGATTTGTGTCTTGTGATCGATCGTAGAATGTCATTGTTTTATTTGATGCGTTTAGTCCATAATATAATCCGCTCTTTTGATAAATCTCTTTGACAGAGAAAGGAGTTAAGGAAGCAACTGTCTCTGTAGTCATCAAGCGGGTATAGGACATATAATTATTACCGATCGGGAGTGCGGAATCAAATGCCTGCTCCATTTCATTTAATAATGGGCGGATTGTCAAAAGATTTGTTTTCCCTTTCATGTATAATTCGTCTTCCAAGCGTTTTAATTCTGCTGCTGTTTTTGCAAAAATAACAAATAGTATATTTCCATAAAAAAGCCGGTTATCATCCTGTGCGATAGACTCCTGCAATTCATCCGCTTCCTGTTTAGCCTCCGATAGATCGGGAGCAATAATGGAAACATCTGTAGTAGTTGATGATTTTTGCTGCCTGTCGATGATACCTGAACGGATATTTCTGGTCTGTCTCTTTAACATATCGGCAGCTCCGCCCTGTGACTCTGATGTGAAATAAGCAGATATCAAGATATTACCAGACAACGTAGAAAAATCAGTAAGCGTACTTGCCCGCAACCAAGATGGATATCCGGACACATAATACGGTCTGGCCAGCATATTTCCTACTTTTATAACATTACCGATATTTTTTTCATACTGTCCAAAAGAAAGCTGTCCTGGTACGATATAACTCTGAGTGGTCCGTCCCTGCGCTTCACATTCTTTTAATGAGAAAGATTCCACCATATGTCCGTCAATCATACGTTTTTGATAGAGCGGAGTATTGTCATCCATATTGTACACATCATTTAATAATTCAAGCCTTTCAATGGCACTCAACACGGAACATTCTGTTTTAGTGATACGGCTCATTTCATCAGTGACAGAGACATCAATCCGGGCAAATTTTTTTATGGCTTCTTTGATATTTTCTGCCGGTACACTGACTGTTAAAATTCGGTCTGTTGTTAAGTTATTTCTGCCAGCAGACATTTTATCAAGAAGCATATTGTTGTACTCTTCTCTATACAAGTTCATATTATCATCCTGCATTTCAAGTAAAACACTGGCTTTAAACTTTTCAATGTCAATTGATCGGTTAAAAAGAGTGATTTCAATCGTTGCTTCTTTCTCAAATGAACCAAGAAAGTTAGCGTATGCTTGTCCGATATTCCATTGGTCGTTATCTGTAGCTGTTAAAAAGTTTACACTTCCGATATGATACGATTTTGAAAAATATCCTGGAAAAAGCTCCATGATTCCGTTTTCCCATATATGCTGGTAAGGGATGCTCCCTTCCTGTGTCTTTGGAACTGGACGTTTATCCTTTGATAAGAATTTTAAAAATCCGGTCTGTGTTTTTTGTTTCTTCTTTTTCAACGGTATCCCTCCTAAATAAAATTATTAACTCTAAAAAATTCCATTTATAATATGTAAAACCCCGCCTGGTCTTCATCCAAACGGGGTTAATAATGTCTCATTTATAAGCATGATATTCTGGGTGTTCCTTTAATTCCTTTTTTGACAATGGTTTTACTGGATATTTTTTTTCGACAGGCAAACTGACTCGCCTTTGCCTTGGAGCAAATACATTATATTTCAAGTATTCTAAAAAAAATGAATATGCTGGACGCTCATTTACCTCAGCAAGAAAGATTCCACCAATACAGAGGTCTATCCCCAAAATGATAGTACACAACATTTCGGCAGATAAATTAAATGGCTGGACAAAGGAATAAACAGCTAAATCCAAGATGATAAGACCTGTAACAGTGATCAACTGTTTTAACGTAAACGGTCCTGCTAATTTTGTTTTATACTTACGAATATCATTTGGCACTTTTGTTCTTAACATCTTTTATTTTCCCCCTATACACCCATAATGTCATTTGCAATCTGTGAGCCTTTTAGCATTGCTCCCACGGCTGCAAATTGCACAACGACAATACTGATAAGCACTTTCCAGTTACCGATAATTTCTTTGAAATTGTCATTATTGATATCCAACGTATTTCCTTTGTATAACCCCTGTAATAATTGCGGCAATAGAGCTCCTTGCAGTTTTGAAACAGCATATAAAATAATGATAATGACCATAAAAGTTAATGCTTGCGCCGCAAATTTTTTCAGATAGCGGATACCGGCACTCCTTTGCCCATCTTCAAAACATTGTGTTAGAGCGATCGGCATACAAAATCCATAAGCAACAAGCATGATAGCATTCGATATACTTATCAAATAAGATAAACCTACGGCTATATAAGATATCATCCATGGGATCATTAAAAGCATTACAGAACCAACTGCATTAAGTGCTCCTTTTATACCAGAACCATACAATGAATTTGATTTTCCCTGGAAAACCTCTCTCATAGATTTGGCTTCTGTCGTAACAGTTGTCTTTTTATCTCCACCAGTAAACGTATTTTGTAGTTTATCTGTGATAGTTTCTTTTTTCGTTGTAATGCTAACATCAACCGCATCATCATATCCCGGTAAGCTGCTCATACCCCAAAACGTAATCTGTTTCGATAAAGACCCATTATCGGTCTTATTATCTTTTTTGTTATTATTTTTATCTGACGATGTATCAGACGTTGTTATTTCTTTATTGATTGTTTCTTCCGCAACCATATGGTACATATTACCGCATAGGTTAAAGACATTGACCGTAATTTCCTTTGCGTATAGCACAAGCATAAAACAGAGAATCAGTTTAATAAAGGAGACTGCCAGCTTTTCAAGAGATACGAGGTCTTTTGCTGCAAGCGAATACATATCCATAAAATAATAGATAATCAGAAGAGAACCCGCTAAACCACTAAATAGAGTGCAAGCGGTATTCATAATACCAGTACCATTAAGAGGAAATAAAGTATTTAATGCTCCTACAACCATGTTGATAAAATCAGATGTTTTTTCTATCAGCCCACTACCAAATATTGTAGCAAACTGGTTATATACAAATTCCTGCATTTATTTTCCTCCATTTGTTTAAGTCCATGGGAAAATCCCATGGACAATCATTACACGATATTTATTTAGTTAAATAACTTGTAAGGTCTAATGACTTGATAATTGTTGGAATAAAAATTAAAATAACCGCAACTACAGCAGTTGTCGCACCTCTTGACTGGGCATCTGGATTATTAGACTGAAAAGCCTGAATCAATGTTCCGATAGCATACACAGCCATAATAATCCCAACAACACGGAAAATATACCCAACAATATCAACAACACTTTTCGCTAATTTAGAAACATCACTTTTATATGCTGTATCCGCAAAAGCTGGACATACTGAGTTCATAAATACAAAAAATGCAAACATGAAAAACGGCAATGCTCTAAAGAAAACTTTTTTTGCATTTCCTTTTGTTAACAGGTTTCTTTTTGTTGATAAACTTCTCATTAGTTTTCACCTCCTTTTTTTGCCCAATTAATATGTATTTTTCATTCTGGCGAAGTTAGTTGATATATTTTTGCTTTATTTACATTTTTATCCTTTATTTTTGTAAAAAATAGCCCCCTTACGGGAGCTGTTTTTAATTTTGCTTTTTAAAATAATTGTTTTTTGATAGCATATAATTCATTAAAATATGAGTTGCATATAAAACATTAAAGGCGAGTACACATCCTCTTGGACCTGAAAGGAAAACCCATAACCATATTGCAAAATAAAGAACCATATGGAATACCAGCCACATGGCATCCTTTGTATGTATCCTATCTATTTCTTGATAAGATTGCTTTACCATAACGAGAAGCAATAACACAAAAGGAATAAAATAGATGAAATCTGTAGTCCATACCACTTTTTTATCAACGTATCCAAAGAGATACCTTGAATGCTCAAAAGCTGTATATAATTTCCTATAAAGTAATTCTGGCTGCACTTTGAACCAATCCTGTAGTTTTTCTGGAGATAAATTATATAGATAGTAAACGATATCCGACGTTTTTTTTACGGTGATACCAGCAGCTTTCTGGAAATTAGCACTATAAGCTGATGATGCCTTAATGATAGATGACACCGTTGATAAAGCCTGATGGATACGAGGATGTATCAATGGAAGCTGTCTTAGCATATAAAATACAGAGGTAAGATATAAGCCATCAAGCAATCCCAAGTACCGAACATTCTCTTTTCGATATAAATAAGTAATAAAAGAGAATCCGATTCCAAAAAAGATGGAAAATAATATGATGACAATACCTGCATTATCTGTAAGTGGTTTAACTGTTTTAAAGAAGATAGTCCATATAAGGTTATTAAACTTAAGCATCTCATTCCTCCTAGTTTTGGTATTTCTTTATTATTTTTTCACAAATACCAATGATTTTTTCTTTATCAGATGTATTTAATATGTCATTTTCCAATACATCTTCTGCAATATCACAAAAAGTAGAACAGCGAACACGATTGCTTTCCAGTAAAAGTTCATCCCCTCTTCCTGTCATCTTTTTGACTCTTTCTGTTTTCATATAAGTCGCGATATAACGGTTTGCGTCAACTGTTTTGTTGCATTTCTTGATCTGTGCCACAACTGATTTTTGCTTCTTTGCAGACAAACCAGTAATACGGGAAGCAAAAGCCACAGAAACTTTTCCCTTCTCAACCATTACACGCAGTTGGGGTATCCCTTTTTCTAAGATGTTAAGGTACATATGTATATATCTTCCGGAAGATTTAAAATACTGACATGCTTCATGTTCAATAGAAAAGACCTCTCCCTGCTTTTTCCGTTTCACTAAATCAGCTAATACAGAAAAACGATAAGTATCATCCTGTATTTTTCTTTCCATATAAGAGGAAAACTCATCATCTACAACCTTGATTTCTACAATAGCTGGTGCATTTTCTTCTCGTAACTTCATAGACATTTTCGTAATCGCTTTTTCTTTATTGTTTCCCATTTTTATCCTCCTTGCTTTTTGTTTTAGTTTCCAGACAGTTTTATTAAAGAATACCAATGAAAAACAAACAGGAATTCTCATAAGAAAAAAGAAGTCCTTTTAGGACTTCTTTTCTAACGCCAACGAATGATACTTTTAATCTTTAGGTTATTATATTGTCCAGCAGAAAATGGGCCGCAGCCAACTTTTCCGTAACCTGCACTACTTGCATTTCCACCAGCTTCATATACGAGGATTTTTCCATTTTCGTATCCGGCATAAACATAAGTATGGTTGAAAGAACTATTTGCAATAATATCTCCAGCTTGTAATAAACCTTTCTTCGCTGCTTTTGTTACATTCATGCCAATCGGGTCTCCGCTAGAAATAACCGTAGCTTTTTGCTTAATTTTTTCGTTTATTCCATGCCATTTACCATCAGTTGTACTGTAAAAGTTTGAACCTTGCGCTAATAATCCCATATCTTTTAAAGCCCACATTGTTGGTAATACACAGTTTACATTGACTTTATCTCTGTCTTTTACTTTACTTTTCGCGGCTGAAAATGTACCTGCATTTTTTGAGTTTGAACGACGGAAGAACTTATGATTCTGTTTAATATAGTTAGAATATGTATCAAGCAGGCTTAAAAACTGCGTTGCACTAACGGTGTTTCCTGTTGTAGTTGTTCCGCTAGAAACAAAGGACGGTCCAGCTTGATTTTTAAAATAAGAACCACCGTTAATCAGACGGGCAACTTTTCTTCCTTTTAACTCTTTTCCATAGCCGCTACCTGGATTTCCATATCTGTGAAAATAAGATTGGCTTACTTCCCATTCAACGACACTTAGTGAACCTCCATCCATATGTCCCCATCCATTTGGACATTCGCTGGCTCGTTTTGTATCAGCAACGATACAGTTTATATTTTGTCCATTATCAAGCTGGACAGTCATGTAATCTCCAACTTTTCCGAATTTTTCAAGTACAGCAATAAATCGGTATGTCTTTCCACCGATATTAATGCAAGCAAAACCATCATCCCATGCAGAACCAGTACTTTTCCACATTTTAAATAATTTTCCACAGTCTGAAACCCAGTTGAATTTATCATACTCAGTGGCAGTCCACATTTGTTTGTAATTTTGAGGGATATCTACAGCTTGCCCAGCCATTGGTGACTCACTGCCATACATTCCGCTGCTACCTAAAACACAATCAAAAAGATCATCAAAATAATACGTTGTTACGGTAATCTCTGCATCTGTATAATCCAGTACCTTTTTACCATCTTTATCTCTTGTATAGTGATCCTTTTCCTTTATATCCATTGTGTGAGAGCCACTATATAACCCGGAAAGATATGCACCGATATCCTCTTCACTTGCATCATCGAGGTCAAAATCGAAATATACCTGAGCCATGGCCATCATTTCTGCTGTATTTGTTGTTTCGGTAAATCCAAGGTCATCGTTGTACATAGAATTACTTTTTTTATCAACTTTCTTTATTTTAACATGACGGTATGCACCATTTTCGTTGTATGATGCTAAAGATTTTTGCTGTTCTTTATAAAGTGTCTCTATCTTTTTTAAACAAAATTCATTTACTTTATCACTATTGCTTTCCACAGAATATTTTGCCCCAACACTTGTGAGGAAAAGAAGTATGATAAGTATAATAAAATACACAAGTACAACAAGTGATACTGCCATTATTATCATATTTTTTATTCTATTTGCGGCATTAAATGCTTTGCCTAAAAGCCGGAGAGGGTTATATTTATCTCTCGTCAAAAAACTGATTACAGATGCCTTTGCGTGTTGTATCTTATTTTTTACAAACCTTGCCGGATGAGGGACTTTATCAATCACTTTGTCAATAAAGTCTTTATATTCTCTTCTTCTCTTTTTACGTCTGGCTTTTTTCTCTCTGCGTTCTCTTTTCTTCTTCTGTCTTTCCGCATGTTTCTTTTTCACACTGTCTGGAAGTTTTTCTTTTACTTTTTTTGCCAGTTTTGTCTTCGATAATTTTATAGACGCTTTTGCGGCAGCCAGACTAACTAACTTCGCCGCATTTTTAACAAGAAACTTTACATTTTGTGCAATCGTCAAGATATTTTGGATAACATTCTTTGTATGCCGCAGCAACGCTCCGGTCATAAACATCGCATTAAGCGTAGATTCTTGTCTGCCATATTTGTGAAGCTTTCTTCGTCCAAAGCGGAGTAAATGAAACAAATTTGATTTACCAGACAGTCCCCGAATCTCTCCAAGCCTTCGGTTGAGAACTTTAGCAGCCTGACCTTCTTCTATAGTAAGCCTTCCAGATTTAATAGCTCGATTGATCTCAAATTCTAAGACTTTTGGTTTACTGGAAAATATGCCGATATTCTTATCTTTTAGATATTTTTGCAGCCCTTTTTGCAATTTTTTGAAATCATCTGTGGTCATAGCTCTGGAAGTATCGACAGAAAAAAGTGTTTTTTCTTCTCCTAGCTGTGCTTTTAATATCTCACATGCTTTTTGGAAATCTTTGTCCATATGCATATTTCCAGCAATAGATGTTGCTAAAGTCCTTTTTGTAGTATCAACAGCCATTTGAATAAAAGGCATGACGTTTTCTTCTGTCTCTTTAATTCCCCGACCAGTGCTTGTTTGCCCGCCGCTTGTACGCCAAAGAAAATCTTTACCATTTTGTATCACTCTTTTTTGAGAAGATAGGATTTTTGTGATACTATTTGTTTGATATCTCGCAAAATTAGCCATAGTGTATTGCATAGCATCATTTATTGCTTTTTCCTGTAACGCATCCCGTTTTTCTCCAAGTTCATCAATGTCAAATGAGGTTCCCTGTTCTTGTGCTTTTTCTCCATGGGCAGGACGCTCCCGCATTTTCTGTTCCCATTCTTTTTGTGCGTCCATTTCTTTACTATCTCTCAAGTGACTTTCATTAAAAGAAGATTGAGATGATTTTATATAAGAAGAATCGGATTCTTTTTTTAGAGCATTTTGTGTAAAAGTTCTATCGTCACTTTTTACGATAACTTCTGGTTTAGATACAATTTGCTTCGATTCTTGTTTATCCGGTGCAGCAATAAGGTCTGGAGATGATCCAATGGAATCCGATTCTTTTTGTGCGAAATCAAAATTATCAGCTGCATAGTCTTTTCGTTTCTGCATCTTTTCTTCCCACTCAGATTGAGCTTCGTCAAGCAAAGAATCTCTAAGATGTCCCTTGTATCTTTCTTCATCTTTTCTTTTTGTATCTGGAGAAGGAATTGTTTTATCTATGATCTCTGTCTCTACAATCTCTTTTGGACGGTCACGGGTCAGATTGACAAATACCTGCCGGTCCTTTAATTTTTGTTCTCTCTCTTCTTCCAGAAAGATTTCTTTTTCTTTTTCCATAATATCCTCCTTTCTGAAAAATCTCTTCTAATATGTTTTTTCAGAAAAAAGGAAAAGAGGAATGGGATATTTCCCATTCCTCTTAAAAACCTTGATATACGTCTTCACCATATAAAAAAGCAACAAGATTATAATAATAAATAATCTCTTTTTTGATCTTTACGTAATCATCAAATGTCAATTTCGTTAAGGATTCATTTCCTTGCACTGACTTCCATGATTCTAATAGTTTTTTCCTTTCCGCCTCCCAGCTCCATTCCCCGAATTTTTCTTTATTCCAGTTTTCTTTTGGTGGTATTTTAGAGACAAGCTCAACAAGAAGAAACACTTCTCGGGGCGAAAGCTCCGTCTTAATACATAATTTGATATGAAAAGACAATCTCTTACGGAGAAGATTTACCAATCGAGCCTTTTCCGCAGTGATCATACCTGTGATTTTTTTATTTTCTTCAGCTACATCGTCAGGGATAGTTTTGGGAACTTCACCTACCTTTTTGCCTTTAGGGATAGATTTCCCCACATTCTCTGCTTGTTTATCTTCTGTCCCGATTCCAGTAAAAGGATTATAAAACTCGTTTGGTGTGTTCGGTGCAGTCACAGCTTTACTTTCAGTCTTATTTTCGCTTTTCTTTTCATTTTCTTTCACGTCTTGTTTTTTAGGTGCTTTATCGGCAGAAGATTTATTTCGAAAATTTTGATATGACTGCTTATTGATAAACTTGTCAACATCTTTTTTTAGATTTCCTTTTGGACAAAAGACTGTCTTATATTCAGACAAAGCTTCTTTATCCATTCGAGGAAGATTTTTTCCAAAAAAGACGAGTAAATTGTCTTTCATTTCATCTTCCTTTAAAATTTCTTTGAAAGCTGTCAATATCATCTGTCCATCATCCGGATTATCTACGATAAGTTCTCTGTAAGTTCCTTTTAGATCCGCATTTTGCCCAGAACCTCTTACTAGAAAAATATTATAATCCTTTAAAAACTTTGCATTGTTGCTACATAAAAGTTCATAATCCTTAATAGAAACAATAACAGCGTTTTTATTACTCATTCTTTTCCCCCTTATGTGACATGAACTTTGACATATCAACTTCTACGCTGTCTCTTTTCGGAACCGCTACAAAATTAGAACCAGCGATAAGGATATGATGCCGTATCTGGTCATCAGCTAAAGAAACCTGATTTGCATTAGCACCAAAAGTTACGTTTTCATATTCTGTCTTTGTAAGGCTGTTTGATAAAGCCACCGTTGCAAACATAGGACAATGATGAATCTGACAAAGTTCTAATAATTCTGTCATTTTCGTTGAAATCTCAGCTCTTTCTTCTTTTGATAAATTATATTCCCGCATTATATGTCACCTCTTTATCTTTCTTTTAAGAATCTATAAGTTGTGCAAACGCATTCGTGAAAGCGTCCATATCTTCATCTGAAGCAGCTAAATGCTCGTCCGCTACTACCACTGCGTCTGGAGCTTTCTCAAAATAAAATGTATTTTCTTTTTCTGGTTCTTCCTGTTGTTCTTTTTTGGGATACATGGAATATTCTGACTCAGGTATAGGAGGAGATATAGGCGCAGATTCTGGTAAACTCTGTTTCATGACTGCCTCTGGCATAAGATCAATCGGTTCCGCTTCTGTTTTTTCTATTTTCGGAGGGATATAAGATGTTTCAGGAGAGGGAATGGAGGTTGTACGCTTTTTGACCATCTTTTTCCTCCTTTTTGCAGGCTTCTTTCGTGTTATCAGCATCATTTTGCATTTATCCTTTGTAAAAGGATATAACTTTTCTGTAAAATACAGATAATCTTCTTTGTTATTAAGAAAATTTTCAGCAATAGGTCTCCATAAATAAAGACGTAACAGACTTTTGAAAAAATTATTCCATGCTCCAGGATTGATTTTATCGATCATCTCAATAATTTGCCTGTCAGTAGCATCCTCTTCATCTAAAAACAATCTATACTCCACCTTCGCGCCATGCGTACTTTGGGGTTGAAAATCATCTTCGGATGGATTTGGCAGGGAAAGGAGAAATTCCTCTCCCTTTATAAAAGCAACCAAAACTTGATGCATTACGTTCGCCACATCTACATTGCGGTAATATAAAGTCAAAAGATCGATATCATGCTTTGTATAAAATCGGATTGCAAACGACCTTGACATATATACACCTCCCCTTATTTAGCCATAGACATATATCTAAACTGATAATATCCTCTTGCAACAGAGTAAAGAAATGGGACATCTGTAGCATTTATATTGCTTGGTAAGATCTGTAATGTTTTCATGCCAGCTAAATACTGCTGGATATCCTCAAACCATGCTTCTCCAGTTCCTCCGGCAACGATCAGTGTTTCATAATCACGGAACGTATTCGTGATTGAACGTGAACGCATCATAGCCTCAAGGAATACTTCATGGCTTGCCTGTTTCACTAATTCCCCAATCGGTTTACTCTCCTGTTCCATTGTTTCTTCATTCAGGCAAATGATATACCCTGTCTCAAGATTATGCTGTAATGCCTGACTACGGATATCCTCGCCATATTCGTCCATGATAAGTTTGGAAACACGTTTTAAAATCTCACCACTTCCAATATTTAAAAGTGACTCACAACAAACGATCCTTCGGTTTTTAATACCATAAAAATCAGCTGTACCGCCCCCAAAATCAGCAACTAACGTTTTTCCGAAGAGAAGTTTTTTAGTATCTGCACTGTATTTTGCATCTTTTCCAATCAAAGCTGAATATAAAGCCCCTGCTGGCTGCGCCATGAGATGGATATTTTCAGAAGTAATCTGTAGATTAATATTTACCCATGGTTTATTTCCTTTTTTTAAAGAAAAGTTAAATGGTTTTGTCAATGATTCTTTCATTGCAGAGGAGTCTGCTTTAAGGTAAGAAGCCGGAAGTCCTGTTTCCAAGAAAATAGGACGTTTATCTTCTTTCTCTCTTGACATAATAGCGAGCCCAATCGCTGCCTTGCATAAGATCTGAAACTTTGGATTCCAATATCTTTTTCGATCATAAGTCTCAGAGTCTGTTTCGTTCGTATCTCCACTTTCAACCATTTCCTGTGCAGTGTAACCCAGCATATATGTTTTTCCAGTATCATTGTCCCGGTACAGGATATCCTTTTCATCAAACAGGTTCAGGCTTTCATCTGTCAGTTCTTTTACAAATGATGGAAAACAGAAATACCCTCTTTCATACCATACCTTCATCCCGGAATAGCCTGCATCCAGACCAACGATAAATTTAGGGGCTTTCGGAAGCTGCATTGGGATATTAAAAAATTCGTGACGAGTTCTATAAAGATTTGTAGGTACCATAATTGCTCCTTTCTTTTCTTGCAATAATTTCCTTTATTAATATGTAGAAGTTGTGTGTCTGAAAAACACACATATATCTGTGGACTTTCTTCATAGATATATAAGTGATATTTCTTCACATAACAAACCTAAGTTGTGTGAAAAATTATCACAGGTATATGTGTGTTCCAGATACACTCAAATCATAGCAAGTCATCTTGTGAGAAGAATTTTTGTAAGAAAAAAGAAAGCCTGAAAACAGACTTTCTTATAAGGCGATAAAAAGAATTCGATTCCAAAAGAGAGGTTGTGTGTTACCTCTATTTTTTTTTCCTCCTTACTGGCTAACATATTCGACTGGAATATTTAACGTCTGGCAGACTACCCTTAATGTATCAATATCGAGTTTTCCTTCTTCTTTTCTGTCGAGGATTCTTTTCAAGCGTGTCTGGGAAATTCCAATATTCCTAGCTGCCTGTTCCAGATTTTGTGTAGCAGCGATTTCTTTTGCACTCTCAGCCTTGATTCTGTCTTCCAAAACCAACAATAAATGTGCAAATATTTCATGGTTTTTTCTGCATATCAATAATGCTTTGTTATGAGTTTCACTGATACCAGAACGTCCATTTTTAAACGGCAAAGTTCGGTCATACTCGCATACAGCGCCAAATAGTACAGACATCAGATTGAACATCCCACTGATAACGCTTTGATAAAAGACCAGTTGTCCTTTTTTCATCTGATAGAAATCTTCTTCTTCTTTTGCGAAAACAGCAAGCTGTTCTTCAAGCCGCTTCATTTCATCTACAATATACTTTTCCATATTAGAGATGACACTCCTTCCTTATTTTAGTTCATTGGTTTTTTGTGATATCATTAATATGTATACTTTTTTAAAACAAGGAGGATTCAAAGATGATTTATTTGACAGAAAAATTTCCACCCATTGCTGACCTGCATTGGACTCCAGATGGTTCAAGTTATCAGTACACTTTTCACTATAGAAAATGGGAATTAGCACACTGTATATTTCAGTTATCGGCTGACGAAAAAATACTATATATTGAAAGTCTAGCAAGGGCTATAAGTTATCCGCCAGAATTCAAACAAGAGCATTTGTGTACAGAACTTTTAAATGCGATGCTATATGATATTTTATGCAAATGGGATATTATTCCAGAAAAAATAACGGGTACATTAGCCTATACAGACTCTTTTAATGGAAATTGGAAAAAATCAATTCCATTTTATCGTAACTTTCCAAAATACTTAGAAGCAAGGCTTCCATATACATTGACTTTTGGTATAACAGATAAAGATGGCTATGTTATTCCATCGGATAAATATGAAGATATAGATGAGTTTATGAAGGAATATACTGGAGAGGATTTGAAATTCTTTTATGTTGTTACGAAAAAATAGCCTCCTTCGTACCATATTTTTCAAAATAAAAACCCCGGTACAAGACCGGGGCTTTAAGAAAGGATTAAAAAAATGAGGGAACAAAAATATTTTTTGTTCCTTATTTAATATGTATTTTTTAATTTTTATAAGAAAGCTATCGTTCTGGATATTCTGGCTGTTGTTGCCTTACCTGCAATTCTTTGTATTCTTCAAGTTGTTTCATTAGTTTTTTATTCTTTTTTTCAAGAAAAGTGTGTTTTTCATTTATTTGTCCTGCTTTCCGCTTTTTTATCTTTAATATGAAAAAACACCTGCGGTTGCCCGCAGGTGCTAAAAATAAATCTAAATGTTAGATTCTTTTTCTCTTCTTAATGACATATACAACGCCGCTGACACAAAATACAACCGCTGCTCCAATCAATACCATAAAGATGATATCGCTTGTCTTAACAGTCTTTGATGTGCCATTGCTTCCACCATTGGAGGAAGTTCCGCTGCCACTGTTTCCACTGCTCTTTCCGGAAGATTTCTTTGGTGTGGATTTCTTCGGAGTAGCTTTTGTAACTTTGACAGTCTTCGTGGATTTTCCTGGCTTTGTATTATCGGAAGTTGCCGTTGCCACGTTCTTTACATTCTTTCCAGCAAGGGATGCATCTTTGAAAGTTACTTTATAAGTTACTTTCATGGATTTTTCACCCTCTAAGTTGGATTTTGTCTTAACGGTAAATCCGTTCTTTGTCATCTTGATCGTAGCTTTTTTGATTTCTTTTCCATCTGGACCAGTAACCTTAATGCTCTTTTCATCAATGACAGTTCCCGTTGTCTGTAAGGCATCTTTGATGACTACATTCTTTGCAACAGTACCTTTACGGTCGTTTGTTACAGTGATAGTGTACTGTCCCTGCCCGCCTACTTTGTAAGAATCTTTATCAGATGTCTTTTTCACTACTAAACGAGGGTCCGTACCCTTATCAACGTCAACTTCATGGTCAGTTGTTACTTCACCAGTATCAGCTTTACCAATTGCGATATTTTTCACTTTCTTGCCTACAAGGGACTTGGAAGTGAACTTAACGTCGTAATTAACAGTAAAGGATTCATCTTTTGCAAGATTCATACCAGTTTTAATAGTGTATGATGTTTTTGTAGTTGCGATCTGGACAGATTTTGTGATGTCTGTACCCTTTGTATCCAATACTTTGATCGTATCAGAAAGGATTTCAGCACCTTCTGTCTGTAAGGCATCTTCAATGATGACGTTCTTTGCTTCAGCATTTTCTTTTGTCTGGCTGAGTTTTACAGTATAGTGACCTGTTTCGCCAACACCATAAACGTTTTTATCAGATGTTTTTTCGATAGCCATTTCCGGACCATCTACTGTAACTTCTTTTTCTGTCTCTACCCAATCAGATGTTGGGTGTTTTACTTCGTTTGTTGGTACGAAGCTATCAGGTGTCCATGAAGAAGAATCTTTTGGATTCTCCTTATCTGCTTTCTTTACAAGTGCAACATTTGTGATCACATCATCATCTGTTACAGTATCAGCTACCTTTACTTTAAAGGAAACGCTCTCTGACGCTCCAGCTGCTACGCTTGGAACAGTGAAAGATACATAAGATTTTCCGCTGATCTCGACTAATTTACCGCCAGAACCTTCAACATAAGTTGTTTTGTCTGGTACAGCATCCAGAACGAGGACGTTTTTCTTTTCCTCATTAGAAGTATTTGTTACTTCAATATTGTATGTGATCTCGTCTCCGGCTTTAACCTGTGTACCGGAAGCTGGCTCGGCACTCTTTAATGCAGTGAGTCCGTCTTCTACAGTAACCGGTGTTACATCGTTGTCTGTTTTTGCAGATGCGTTGTCCGCTTTTGCTTTTGCGATGTTCTTTACATCCTGTCCTGCTAAAGAGCCATCTTTGAACAATACATCATATGTCACAGTAAATGTCTCGCCAAAGGCAAGGTCTCTTCCTGTCTCGATCGTGTAACCAGATGTATCCTTTGTGATGTTATCTACTTTATTTGTGATGTCTTTTCCGTTTGTATCTACAATCTTGATTGTAGCTGTCTGGATCTCAGCACCTTTTACCTGTAAAGCATCTTTGATAACAACATTTTTTGCAACCGCATTTTCTGTATCCTGTCCTACTGTTACTGTATAATGTCCAGTTTCGCCTACCTGATAAACATCTTTATCAGATGCTTTCTGGATAGTTAAGCTTGGAGCGATCACAGTAACTTCGTTATCATCCTCTACCCATGATGGCAGTGGATGGGTTACCTCATTTGTCTCCTGATAGGAGCTTAAATCAATATCATCGTCTTTGTCAGTTACTTTTACTAACGCTTTGTTTGCAACCTGCTTGTCAGCACTTTCATTAACAGTTACCGTAAAGGATACGGTCTTTTCTTCTCCTGCTTTTAAAGTATCGATCGTAAATGCAACATAAGATACACCGTTGATATCTTTTACATCCCCGCCATCTTTGTATGTTGTGCCGGTTGGTACAGCGTCAAGGATATGGATGTTTGAGATGTCTTTTTCGGATGTGTTCTTTACTTTGATAGAGTATTTGATATCATCCCCCACATTGACAGTGCTGCCATTTGCTGGGTCAGAATCTTTTACAATCTCAAAGAGTGCATTTCCGTTTTCATCCTTATAAGTTCCCGGAGTTACATCCTTTGTTGTCGTTGTTGTTAAGTTTCCGGCAGTAGCTTTTGCTACATTTCGTACTTTCTCATTAGCAACAGACGCTTTTGTAAACTTCACATCATAAGTTACGGTAAATGCCTTACCATAGCTTAAATCTTTGCCAGTCTTAATAGTATAGCCGCTCTTTGTAGATTTGATTTCTACTTCTTTTGTGATATCTTTTCCATCAGGATCTGTGATCTTGATTGTATCTGTTAAGATATCTGCTGCATTATTTTCAATCGCATCTTTGATGATGACATCTTTTGCAGCCGCATCTTTTTCTGTCTCACTTACCTTTACAGTATAGTGTCCAGTATCGCCTACGCTGTATGTCTCTTTATCAGATGATTTTTCGATTGAAAGAGCAGGAACAACTTCTGTTACGATATATGGGATGGTGTGGATAACTTTATTGGTATCAACAAAATCATCATCTTCCCAATGCTTATCTGGCTCATCAGATGTTTTTACCTGTGCTACGTTTTTGATCGTTGCAAGTCCTGTTCCTGTTACTTTTACCTTAAAGGATTCTGTCTTAGACTCTCCTGCCTTTAAAGTATCAACTAAGAAAGTAACATAAGATTTGCCACTGATAGTCTTAAGAGTTCCACCAGATACATATTCCGTAAGTTCTGGAACCATATCACGGATCATTACATTCTTCTTATCTTCTTTCGAAGTATTTGTGACAGTGATGTTATAAGTGATTTCATTACCTGTATTTACAACAGATCCACTTTCTGGATTTGCCGTTTTGATAGCTGTAAGTCCGTCTTCAATATCAACTGGTGTAACGGTATTATCTGTTTCTGCTTTTGCATTGTCTGCAACAGCTTCAGCTACGTTAGGGATATCTTTATTTGCTAAAGATGCATCCTTAAATACCACATCATAAGTTACAGTGAAAGATTCACCATACGCTAAGTTTCTGCCAGTGTTGATAGAGTAGCTATCATCTTTTGTCTCAATCTTGACATCTTTTGTGATGTCTTTTCCAGTAGTATCAGCAATCTTAACAGAATCTTTTACAATGCTTACGCCCTTAACCTGCAGTGCATCATTGATCCTTACATTGATTGCTTCTGCATCTTTCTTATCCTGTGTTACCTTTACAGTATAATGTCCAGTATCGGAAAGATTGTAAACCTTCTTATCAGAAGATTTTGTGATAGTAAGGTTTGGTGCATGAAGGGTTACTTCATTATCAGCCTTTACCTCATCTGCATTATCCGCTTTCGCATCAGCAATGTTCTTCACTTTCTTTCCATCTAAGGAATCAGATTCAAACAATGCATCGTATGTGATTGTGAATGTTTCATCTTTTGCAAGGTTTTCATTTGTATTAATAGAATAACTTCCATCTTTCACAGAAATCTCTGCTTTTTCAGTAATGTCTTTCTCACCTTTCATGATCTTAACATTGCTGATCTTTGTTCCGGCTACCTGCATGGCATCAGCAATAACAACATTTTCTGCTGTCGCATTCTTCTTTGTCTGTCTGACTACTACAGTGTAGTGTCCAGTCTCTCCAATAGAATAAACGCTTTTATCGGATTTCTTTGTGATAGAAAGTTCCGGTGTAACAGGTTCTGTCTTTACTCTGTTTGTAGCAAGCACCTGTGGTGCATTGCTTCCCCAGATAAGAACAGAGTTTGTTGTCTCTTTTCCAACGGATGCTGCCTGTGGGGTCGCACGATATGTTACTTTGATCGTATCTGCTTCTGTAAGGTCTTTTCCAGTTTCGATAGTAAATCCATCTTTTGCTTCATTTAATGTGATTTTAACATCTTTTGTGATATCATTACCATTAAATGTTACATGGAAAGAACCTTCTTTAATAAGGAAGTTATCTTTCTGGTCGAACTGGTCTTTGATGATAACCTTTTCAGCAGTTACATTTTCACGGCTCTGTCTGGCTGTGATCGTATATTGTGCTTCTTCGCCTAAGTAATACGTTGCTTTATCTGAGTCTTTATTCGGTGTGATAGATGGGCCGTTTGGTGTAACAGTTGCATCTGTCGTTACTTTTAAAGCTTCATCAGATACGGCATTGGCTACATTCTTGATCTCTTTACCAGCAAGCTTGTTATCTGTGATAACCATCTGGTATTCAATCTGCAGCTTTGTTTCTTTTGTCACTCCGACTGGGTTCCATGTCTTCTGTGTTTCCGGTTTCTTTCCAGCTTCAAGATCCCAGAGGCTATAATTTCCTTCTTTTACAAGGTGTCTCTTTGTCTTTAATGCGAAGGTGTTGTTCTTAACGGCTTCGTCATAAGATTCTTTCTTAATAACATTACCCTCTGCATCCATCAGCACAATGCTGGCTTTCTGCAGTTCGACACCTTCTGTCTGGATATCATCATTAATTACAAGGTTTCTTGCGACTGTACCGATCTGGGAGTTTGTAACATCGATTTTGTAAGTAACCGTATCACCGATCGCATATTTTTCCTTATCCGCTTTCTTTGTGATAACAAGGCGAGGACTGTTGATATATACAAGAGCATCCGCTTTTACTGTTTTTGCTTTGCCATCTGTTTTTTCAAGATTGGAAGCGGTTGCCTTTGCTGTATTTCTTACTTCTGTACCATTAACGATCTCTGTTGCTTTACCAGTATAAGTGATCGTCAGTTTGCTGCCGGAGGCAAGATAAGTATCTTTCAACTTCCATCCGTTACCGCTCTTTTCCAGAGTAATCTCAGGAGTACGGTCTTCGGTTTCGTTATATTTATCTGGATTTAACTTATTTGTTTCATCCGCTGTTCCTGCAACATGATATTTGATGGTTGTTCCCTTGCCGCCTGCGGCTTTAAAGGTTACTGTTTTTCCATCTTTTGTGGTCTCTACAATCTGGATATCATCATAGTTTAAGATGAGTCCATCTGGTAAACTGATATCAGAGATGTCTACATCTTTTGCTACTGTGCCATCTGCACCGTTTGATGTTACATCTACCTGATATTTTACTAACTCATTTCCTGTCTCTTCTTCATAAACACGGAATTCGTTGTCTGCTCGGTTATCCTTTTTCTTCGCTTTATACTCATTGATGTATTTCTTTGCGATAGAAAGGTCTGCTGTATTGATGTAAAGTTCTGCATCGTCTTTTACTTCATCGGCATTATCTGCTTTTGCAGAAGCAATATTGACGATTTCTTTACCATTTCCAGCTTTTGTTGTCTTAGCAGAAAATGTGATCGTTACTTCCGCATCTTTTGGCAGAGCGGAGATAGTTGCTTTGTATCCGTTTCCGTCTGCTGCAATATTGGACGTAACTTTTGATGTTGCTGTCTCATTACGAAGTTCTGGATTCAATTTATTGGTTGGGTCTGCTGTTCCGGCAACATGTTCTGTCACGGAATCAGGCACTCCACTCATCTTTAAAGAACCAGAAACAAGTTCTAATCCTTCAGGAAGTGTATCTGCGATTGTAACATTTTTGGCAATACCTTTATTGTTTTTTACCTTTACGGTAAAGTTTGCAGTGTCACCTACTTCATACTCATACTTATCTACGACTTTATCAATCGATAATTCGCCGCCGTTTGTATAAGCTTCGGCATCATCCTGTGCAGCCTCCATAGCGTTTGTTGCTGTGGCTTTTGCAGTATTGTAATTTTCTTTTGCGTTTCCGCTCTCTAATGCAGTACAAGTGACGATTGTCTTAAATTCTTTTCCTGCTGGAAGGGAAGCGGCTGTTACCTTAACATTTTGTCCAGAAAAAGAACTGGTAGCTTCAATACCTTCTGTTTTTACGCTGGTGATCTTATACTCAGAAGGAATGGTGTCTGTTACATTTACATTTGCTGCATTTGTAGTTTTTCCTGTTTCCTTTGTTGTGATCGTAAAGACTACGTTATCGCCAACTTTATGTTCGTATTTGTCTACGACTTTGTCCACAGCGAGTTTTGCCATCTTCATACGGACATAAACTTCAGAAGATTTTTTCGTAATTGCAGTTTGTCCTTTCTGCCGAGATGTTGCAGAACCTTGATTTGGAATCTTAACTTCTGTTTTATCAGAGGTAAGATATTTGGAAAGATCTGCACCCGCTTTTACTTTTGCGTGAAAATGAAAAGTAAGCTTTCCTTGCAAAGCATCATCTGTGAATTTAGTAGCTGCGGCTGTAATTGTCTGCCCCTGTATCTTAAAATTAAAATTACTTGTTACATTATCAGTTTTTCCATTCCTTGTTCTTGTTACTGTCGGGTTTCCTGTAAATTCAAGAACATTCTCTAAAGTATCCATCCATTCAAACTTATTTAACTGACTTCCAACGGCATTGCCATTTGTAGTAGACAAAGTATATTCAAATTCTTCAGATGATTTTGCCAGAGTTAAATCCGTCTTACCATTGACAAGTTTTTTAATATTAGGATCAATTCTTACCTGATTTCCTTCTGTTTGCCCGCCAAAAGAAAGAAAAATGGAATGTGTCTGTGCTCCGTCTGCACCACCAGCATAATAACGAATTTTTAATTCATTATTTGTGGATGTTAATTTTGTACGAAGGAATAATGCATACTGTCTAGCTTTATCCCCAGTAGCTCCATCGGGGGCATCATCTCCTTTTGGACAATAAACAATATCGGCTTTCTTACTATCAGATGGAACTCGGGAATCTGGCATCTGGAAATTCAACACGGAATTTTTACCTAATCCAGCCCAAGTAAGTCGGCTTTTATTTCTTACTTCAACGGCTTGATGAGAGTCAATATCCCATAAAGTCATACCACCATTCCATTCTTCTGACAATGTATTTTTGCCAGCATCCGTTATGGTATAGGTAACAGTTATATATTTATAACCGCTATAACGGATACTTCCAATGGATTTAGTAAAGAAAGAGATATATGGACCATCTGCACCACTGATTTTACCATGTGCTGCTTCCACGGAAATCGTAAGGTCATATCTTTTGTTCGTATCACCGGCGTCAAGTGTTAAATTTTTATATTTAACCCAGTATGATTTATCTGTACCGTTGATTTTATCAGCATTTAGTTTTCCAGCAATAGGAGAACCTAGACGTTTTTTTTCTGCATCTCCAGCCATTTCTTTATTAGCCCATGTTGCAGCATCTCCACTTTTAGAAAGCGAACTAGAGCAATCAAAATCATAATCTTCGCTTTTGCTCAAACTTAATTTGTTTACAACCTTTGAGTTTACAAGCGTAGTTTTATTTTTAGAACTGTTTATAAGAGCTTTCATTGTCGTATCAGCGGCATTTGCAGTAATCGCTGTTCCTGGCACTGCTGTCGTCACAGCCATTGCCGTAGCCATTACGACAGAAGCGATTTTTTTCAAACTTCTAAACATAAATGACCTCCTGTTATGTCTTATATAATTTTCAAGGTACGGTACCATAGTGCTAAAGCACCCAAGCTTGTTTGCTTTATAAATCTATGGATTTGGTCTGTCTCGGCATTTCATAAGACACCCTCCTTTCTGACCGCTTCATCGCAGTCCCATATAATATGTAAAATTGATTTTTTGAAAAGGAGATAGAAGAAAAGAATCGAATTCCTTTTTAAAGGCAATAATCATTTTTCAAAACACAAAAAAAGGAGCCACGCATGGCTCCCGAATGCTATCTGTATAGCATTAATAAGATTTTATATACATATATATACTTATCTAATATTCAGTTTTTAATGTTTTTAGTTAATAATTGCTCCATAATCCTGTTTTCCATGGATTGTATTTATAAATGCATTCTAATACCGCATTTTCATCAAAACCTTTATGGGAAACCCACTCCCCTTTATTGTGATCCCATACTTTGTCATCCTTAATTACTTCAATCCCATTTTTCTCACCCTCATCAATACAGTACTGTATAAAATCAAATCTGGTGCTTGTCGCTGTCGGATTTTCCTCTGTATTTTTTTCGCTAGGCTTATCATAGCCATAAATGAAATCGTAATTATACGCTTGTGTATCGGAAAAAAGGAAAAATGCGAAATTATATCCTTTATATAGCGTGTCACCTTCAGGTTCTTCTAAAAGATAAGGATCTACGTTATACCATTTACCATCTACGACAACTTTTAAACGACATGCCCCGTAATATCCAGGTACAATTACCGACTTAATTCCAGCTCGTGTAAGAAGTTCATTTAAAAACTTATTATAACCAATTTTTGTTGCAACTCCTTTTTCAATACAATTTACAGTATTTATTGAATCGCTATCGCTATAATGTCCACTCTTAAATTTTGTTAAATGATTAGCTGTCCAAACAGTTAACTTTAGTATTTTCTCCGGTGTTGACATACTATTGTTAATTGTATTTAAAGCTTGTTTTATTTTTACTTCTGATGCGTTATCTGCATGGTATGCATCTGCTGTGACTTTAACAGTACATCTAAAATTTTTTCCATTCACAGCAGCTGTAATAATCGCTGTACCTTTTTTATTAGCGGTAACAAGAGCTCTATTTTTGTAGGATTTATACTGTTTAACAGTTGCTACCTTTTTATCAGAACTAGACCATTTAACTTTTCCTGTTGTGTTATACACTGTTAAATCATCTATCTCGCCCTCAACTATAGTTAACTTTGTCTTACTAAGTCGGATTTTCTTGGAAGAATTTGATTTTTTCTTCTTTCTGTTCTTAACTGCAACTTTACATCTGAGTTTTTTCTTACCAATCTTTGCTATGATCACAGCCTTGCCTGCCTTGCGAGCCTTGATTTTTCCAGTCTTTGTAACAGTAACAACCTTTTTCTTAGAAGATTTCCACTTGATACGTTTGGCCCGTTTCTTGCTGATACCCTTCACCTTAAGTTTCTTATGCTGCCCGACTGTCATGGTAATCTTTGTTTTACTCAGTTTAGGCTTTGTTGCTGCATTTACCTGGG